>Ga0131853_10004317_pt1 | contig 25506 bp, 18 predicted proteins | sample TergutLab28metaG_FD_92764 | JGI IMG/M metagenome (GOLD analysis project Ga0131853, IMG submission 92764) | Labiotermes labralis P1 segment gut microbial communities from Petit-Saut dam, French Guiana - Lab288 P1 (version 2) (version 2) | ecosystem: Host-associated > Arthropoda: Insects >... | reverse complement strand
TATAAACCAAAAGGACGAAGGAACATAGGACGACCGAGGAAGAGATGGAGGGACCAACTTCATCTTGAGGATCAAGGAACAGGAAACACACCTAACCCTTCACGAACATGATGATGATGATGAAGAACACTAGGTTGGCAAGCGATTTGCAACAACAGCCGACTTGAAGCAGTCTGTCACATCCTAGCTACAGACACTTGGCGCCGATTCCTTGTACGCCGGTATACAACCCTTGGCGGAATGGTGGGACAACCGCTTAAATGTCAATGTATAAAGTTAAAACTGTTGAAATTCTTACCTTTATATTACTTAGTTTTATTAGTGCGTTGGTTTTGATTTTATACCCGTCCCTTTTAATGTTTGTTTATATCTTCTGCAGTAGTCATCTACAATTTCCATCTTTGTTGTTGCCAACGCATAAATAAATGAAATTAATGAAACAAATTCAACAAATCAATATCAGCGCGTACGTAAAATCTGAATAAAACCATATGAAACTTTAATACAAGCCATACTGACCTACGTGTCGGAAACTAGGACAATGACCTCGGAAGAAACGAATGCGCTCAGAATATTTGAAAGGAAAATGCACGGTGAAAGGAGAACACTGAAGAATAATAACAAAAAAGAAATAAAGGATATACTAAAGGGGGAAAAACTTGTAACATTTAAAAAATTCCCCCGACTAAGATGGTGTGAGCATTTTGAAAGAATTCAAAACCAAAAAGTGTCAAAACAAAATGCGTCAGCTCCAATGGAAGGAAGGAATAAGGAAGAGAGTAAGACCACGTAGAAGATGGAGTGACAAGATTGGAGGGGACTTAACTATAATGATAATAAAAAAATAGGCAGGCAATAGCCAGAGACCGTCCGGAATGTAGGACGATTGTGTTGGAAACCATGGTCCACAACGGACTACAGCGCTTGAGAAGAAGGAGAGGGAGGAAGAGGAGGAGGAGGAGGAGGAGGAGGAGGAGAATTAAATTCCGAAAGTGTATCAGTCAGCACATTTTTTGCTCTAAGACACTGTATTAGGTATAACTGATACCAAGATATCATAGTTTCGGCCCTCATAATTTTAATGCCCAACAAAGCATTCAGCATGGCAGAGGTCACGAACTCGCTACTGGACTCAAAAACCGGCCAGGTATAGAAAAACTCTACAGTAGTGCAGAATCTCTCGGTTAGCACATGAACGAGCGTTGCAACCCTCGGGACTATAAGCGATCATTAATTAGGTTCCAATCAATCGTTCTAGCTGATCGTGTGCAGCTTTTTTCCAAGGACGACAGAATGCCCAACTCGTTTTTTTTTTTTGGTAATTCTCCACACTCAAGATGAAGCTTGCCGATAGTGGCTCCACTACGCAGTAATAACAATAATCATTCAACCGAAAATAGGGTGAGTGTTTGTTCTATCGGACGACAATCAGTCTGTCTCAGAAGGCAAACAAGCTACCAACACAACCTGAAGTACAGGATTACACAGTCCCTTGCGGTAACGACGGGAGGGCACAGACCCAGTCATGCGTAGGGTAACTCTGGATGTGGGCAGATACATAAAATATTAGCAACAGGAGAATACACAATGTTCTTGAAATATTAAGTTTAAAGCGTCAGACTGGCCTGTTTGGCAATGCATACTTACTTTTCAGCCTACTTGCCTTCCTAAACGAACAACAGGTTTATGAGATCACCACAACGAACTCCACAGAGAAAAGTCCTTCCTCAGAAGCTAACAATTCCTCAGCTAGTCAAGAAATTCCATACATTTTATGGAACCTGAAGGTTTATTACCGCATTCACAAGAGCTCACCACCTGTCCCTATCCTGAGTCAGATCAGTACAGTCCATGGCTCCCAATCCCACTACCACAAGATCCATTTGAAAATTAATCCTCACATCTACGCCTAGGTCTTCAAGTGGTATCTTTCCTTAAGGCTTCCTAACCGACACATGTATGCACCCCTCCTGTCCTCCATACATGTTACAAGCCCCGACCATCTCGTTATTCTTGATTAGATCACCTGAATATTTGGCCAGGAGTACAGATCATAAAGCTCTTCTTTGTGCAGTCTTCTCTACTCCCGTGTTACATCGTCCCGATTAGGCCGAAACGTCTTCCTCGGCACCCTATTCTCGAACACATTCACCCTATGTTTATGAGATCACCATACCGTCTGTGCTTGAGCTCACGTGCCTCCAAACGTCAGGCTTCAAATCAGTTGATTTTCACGGCATTTCGTATGAGCATGATGCCAGCGGACGGTACCTCACAGAAAGGCACCGCGTCTTCATCAAGGAGACCATCTATTTGGGAAATAATCGCGGTTTATTCTACGAACACCCGGAACACACACACACAAACTGGAAGTAGGCAGAATATTCTAGTGCTAAACCAGGCGGTCCATATACGATTACTATCAACTATAAGAGCAATGATGTAGAAGTAAGGTTGTCCCTGTGCATGCCATGAAGCAAGTGGAGTGGCGTTACAGCTCCACACCTTATTAACCTCAGTACTAAATGCGGGTACGAGGTCAATTTCATGTCCCGGCCGCTGTACTTCCGGGAAAAAAACCCGCTACATGCTTTGGAGTCCTGCTGGGAATGGAACCACGATTCCTTGGATTTCCTGCCCGTAAATTCGTCACTATACCGCCTACGTTAACCACAAGTTCAGCTTTAATTAAATAGTACAGTGGGGTGTGTAAGATGCGATTACGTCTCCTACTGCAACTGGTGTTCATTTACCTTTTCCAGTATTTCGTAACATAGCAACGACCAACCTAATGCAGCAGACTTAGTCGGGCAAAGAAACTAGGGACATGCACGAATGCCGCGTGCCATGAAAATATTCTCGCGTGCCACTTTGGGAATGCGTGCCATAGATTCCTCAGCCCTAATATAAACATTGCCTCTAGATATTGACAACTGACATCCTATTAAGCAAAAAAAAAAAATCCAGGCAGAACTTAAAACTTACTTTACCACGGAATGGTTTTATAGTGCCATTATTATTATTATTATTATTATTATATTTGTTATCACCCTTATGCTGGTATTTACAATTTGTGCTACAAGCAATTTATTTCGCAGTGAAGTATGTTTTGTACATTTACATAAGTACTTTCCAAAGTATGTTTGCGGTACCCAATATAGCTGTCTTATTGTAGTTCCATTTATTATTATTATTATTATTATTATGAAGTCGTGCATCAGCACTTTATAGACTTCAGGAAAACGTATGATTCAGTTAGGAGAGGGGTCTTGTATAGTATTCTCATTGAGTTTGCTATCCCCATGAAACTGGTAAGGCTAATAAAAATGTGTCTGAATGAAACGTATTGCAGAGTCCGGGTAAGTAAGAATTTGTCTGATATGTTTCCTATCAGGAATGGTTTGAAACAAGATGCTCGATCGCCACTGCTTTTCAACTTTGCTTTAGAGGTCGCCATTAGGAGGGATAGGTAAACCAGGATGACTTGCAACTAAATGGTACACATCAGCTTGTGGTTTATGCTGATGATGTTAATATATTGGGAGGAAGCGAACATACTATAAAGAAAAACGCAGTAGCTTTGATAGTGGCCAGTAAGGAGATTGAACTAGAAGTAAATGCTGATAAAAGTAAGTTCGTGGTCATGTATCGAGATCCGAATGCAGGACGAAGTCAAAATATGAAGACTGAAAATAGATCCTTTGAAATGGCGAAAGAGTTCAAATATTTGGGAAAAACCTTAACAAATCAAAATTCTATGCAGGAGGAAATTACGAGCAGAATGAAGTCAGGGAAAGCTTGCAATCATTCGGTGAAGAATCTTTTATCTCCCAGTCTGCTATCCAAAAATTTAAAGATGAATATATACAGAACTATAGTTTTGCCTGTTATGGTGTGCGGATGTGAAGCTTGGTCGCTGACATTGAGGGAGGAACGCAGGGTGAGGGTGTTTGAGAAAAAGGTGGTGAGGAGAATATAGGGCCTAGGTGGGACGAGGTGACAACGGAGTGTAGAAACTACATTATAAGGTGCTCTATGATCTGTACTCCTCACCCAATATTGTTCGGGTGAGAACATCGAGAAGAATGAGATGGGAGGGGCATGTAGCGCGTATAGGGGAGAGGAGAGACGTATAGAGGGTTTTGGTGGGAAAACCTGAGGGTAAGAGACCACTTGGGAGACACAGGCGTAGATGGGAGAATAATATTAAGATGGATCTTCAGGAAGTAGGATGTGTGGGTATGGACTGGATCGAGCTGGCTCAGGATGGGAGCAGGTGGCGGGCACTTGTGAATGCGGTAATGAACCTTCGGGTTCCACAAAATGCGGGGAATTTCTTGATTAACTGAAATCCGGTTAGCTTCTCAAGAAGGACTCTGCTCCATGGAGTATTATTATTATTACTTATTTATTTATTTTTATGAAGCACAATTTATGCAGACTTTCAATTTGTATGACATAACTTCAATATTCCGCATCGCCTTCATGTTTGTAATTGTTGGCCTCGAGAGAGTTTATCACACACAACATGTACGTAGCAAATTCCACATGAATGATTCCAAAGGTTCATTCGTTATCTCCACCAAACCGAGAGCTAAAGACGCATTTCACACGGCATACATATTATCATTGCATGTACATTCTATAAAAGTTACGTAACTTTCCACCCCATGTTATGACGCATCATTTTAAGACTAAATTAAGTGGCACCGACTTCACTCCCAACTCATAAGTTCGCGCATCCGCCAAGGCGTTGTTATTGATGCACAACATTAAGGTGAGCTGCGTTCAGGTGGCCTGAAACTGCACAACGCTTACGTCAAGCTGCGTTAAGACCGATTAACTGGTTCAAAAGATTAAATGGGGTGGGGGGTGGGGGTGGCCGACACACACACACACACACACACACACTGCATAGTGACCTCAAATCCCTACATTTTTCCTGTTTTATGAAGTAAAGAGCATTAAAATGAGCATGATTCCTACATGTACGGTCACTGTCCTTGACCAACACGCAAACGTATGCACTAATAAATAGATGTGAACGTAGACAGAGTGACGCATACGTGAATCAAAGACGGGGTATGCAGACAGCGCTGATATTGTGGCAACAAAATAAACATGTAATGCTATCTATCTGGACTCTTTCCATCGACCCAGTTATGTATACAAAAACCATAACGATTCGAAAATTGGTTGTATTTGTGCCTTCTGTGGACAGGATATGAAGAAGTGCCTATGTGTTGCACCTGAGTCTTATACAGTGGGCAGGGTTGTTATAAACGATCTACGCAACGGAAAACAAGGACACAAGGATAAAACTAGATTCATTTCACAGAGAAAAGAGTCCAGGGGCCGACTCTTGTGACGACAGTCTTCCTTTCCAATGACACGAAGATCAATTTAACATTTAACAATACTTCCTGATCTTCTATGGAATTACTGGTTGACTGGTTCGGCGTTATAAAAATTCATAACACGCCATTTCGACACGCGAACATATATCACACGAGAAACTTTTCTGTTCTCGTGTACTATGGCATTCTGGGGCAAACAATCGGAACTATTCTGATACAGGCCTATACATACTTATCTTGTTATTTAACTTCAGCCAATATCTTCTTTATAGTGGTCCTCTTTTACCTTGAGAAGTGCATAAGCGCATTCAAGTGCCTCTACCATGCCTGAAAACACAGCTGGAAATCATTTTCCGATTTTTTTTCACAACTGACGCCATATATTTCGGTGAGAGTCGCCAGGCGATTCAAAATAAGATTCTTTATATGATTTATTGATTAATTTTTGGAACATAAACAATTTACGTGGGGCCAAATCAGCAAACTTCAGCGGATGTTCCAACACTGGCGTTTGTTTTCTGCCAAAAATCTCTTTCTAAACAATATTAAATAGTCAGTCTAGAACAACTATGTTTAAAAGCTACATGTTTCGGTCTATACATAGACCACCGTCAGGTTAAAAATACACAATCATTAAAAGGCAAGTAACGAATGCAATATAAAAAACACCACGTTTGATGTGGGATCCCTAATGTGTTGTTTGGAGAGTGCATTATCGACTTGTCAAACCTAGAACTTCCTACTTCTTGATGAACACGATAAAGTTGTAAAACTGCAAGGTGATTTTATGGTTGGCACTCCCTTATTTTTTAAGTTAATAACTCTGTGTGTGTGTGTGTGTGTTTGTGTTTGTGTTTGTGTGGAATGTTACTACTTATTACTCCAAGGTGAAGCGTTGACATGATTTGTTTTAGAGAAAAGGATAAATTCGTAACCCCTATGATGTCAACAACAATAACCATAACAATGATCAAATTTTGATTTTCTACTGTGACACAGGCCCAAGCACTTCTCTTTTAACTCCAAAATTCTAGACTTTACCCACAGAAGACTCCCGCAAATTGTTTCTGAGGCATCCCGGAAGGTCCGCGTACCTTCTTCAGCCATTATTTTTCTTCCGAAAGGTCGGGTTCTTTTTTTTTTTTTTTTTTTCCAATTTTACTAAAAAGCACAACAATTCTGTAATAAATTAATATTGTGTACGCCACTATAATGAAATCATATACAACCAAATACGTACAATTTATACATACACATAATTTATTTATTTACGACTAATTATTCATTGTCAGAAATAAGGTTAATACATATGTATTGGTCTTACAAATCTTAGCATGATATGTTATCTTTCATTATGGCTAATGAGCTGAAACATGTTAGATTGTAAATAAATAGCATACGTACGTATAACGTGTGTCTGGCTGGTTATATAGTATTTCATTCCGAACAGTACTTTAGTGCTAGGTCAGACAAGTAGACAAATCATTGCAGCAATAAATCACATAAAACAAGCTAAATCCCAGCAACTGTTTTGACAACTGCTGAATCATCTAACCACACAATCCTACCAGCAGCAGTTGTTACCAGTTGCTGCACAAAAACCTAAGTGCGATTATTTCACTGTTATACATAAATACCGCAAATAACGGTGTAAGAGACCATAACTCCTGAGTTATATTTTGGAAATTCAGAGTCAGAACCTAGGCCCATAGACCTGAGATTGCATTACGAAGTTTCACCAACAGAATGCTGTGACAGCGCTTCAAAACAGGTAGTTACTGTTTCATTCCACATAACCATATACATTAATTATTTATAATCGTTCTGCGAACTCCGGCTATGTAACTCATGGCAAGTATCAACATTAGATAACACAACATAATGTGTTCGCTACGAATTCTGAAACAAGAATGGAGTATATTCTCCTATCGACATGCCGAAATCTGTTAAACAAATTTTCTGTAGACATGTGTACCATGCATATTACAAAAAAGTGTAAACACATCATTGTTCCAAAGGCCTATTACATGCTTCAAGGAAAAATGATCGAAGATAGGCGAGACACGAACCCACATTGCCAGCCAGACAAGAGAATAAAAGGACACGTAAAATTTTGCGCTATAAAGATAAACTTACTAAGGTGGTGTATAATTACAAAGGTTGGTCCAAGAAGATACTGACTGAACCACAAAAATATCTTAATTGTCCATCAGCAAGAGGTACAATTCCATTTTAGTTCCCATTCTTCGTAACATCCTTATCTCCTACATTATCCCCCCTCTCTCCCTTTCTTTCTCTCCCCCCCCCCAATATGCATTAACATAAAAAACTATCGTTACAGCCCTTAGTGACTTCTCTCAACTAAGGAGATTTTACACTAGTTCGGCCAGGCCAGAGCAATGTACCTGGAGTCAGAATTTCGATGTTCAAATATTTATCTTCAGTGCTCAACAGTGCTCACATTCTAGCATTCCGAATAAAAAGGATGTTCTCCTTAAGACGTGTAGAACTTTACGGTGTTATTTTATGTGTAATTTTGAGTAAAACGTTCAACATCAAAGTATACCGGATTATGAACCGACTACAAGCATTTTAATGTATGTACATGGTTGTAGCCGAAAAGTTTCAAATACACGTGTTTTAACATACTGTACATATAAAATACATGTCTAATAACAACGCAGAAGAACGCTACACATACATACATACACATACATAGATACACAATACATACACACATACACATTACATACCTAGAAACACACGTACGTACATACATATATACATACGTACGCACGTACATACATACATACTACGTATGTGCATGCATACTTACGTACGTACCTGCATACATAAATAAATAAATAAATACATATATACATACATACACCCACAAACACATCTCATGAACTACCACCATTCCACATTTCAAGTAAGTTACTTACTTCTTAAAATTCGTCACTACAGAGACTAAACTTAAAATGTTATTTCGCAAGTTGGAAACATTGTTTTCGTTTTCATATGGTATCAAGCACCCCACAGACAAGTTCATTTTAAAAAAAGCTTTGTTGTCAATTCCAATGTACTACACCAAGTATGCTAGCTTCCCAATTATGAGCCTTCGCTCGGTAACCATTTTGTTATCGATAAAGGTACAAATATGGCTCAGGCGTGACCTCCGGCTTCCAACAGTGTGACGGATATCGGCAAATTTGTTCGGGAATTACTGGTAGGGAGGAGAGGCTGGCGGCAGACCGTGTCTATCAATCTGTAAGACACACTTTTCAGTACAAAACAATTCTTAATTCAGAGTGGCAAATGACTCATAAAGTAAACATATTACACATTAAAACACCTTCAGTGGTTTGGTCACTATAGTTATTATATTCTGCAGAGACGGGTTAAGCTTCTCGATTAAATTGCAAGAAAATAAGATATTATTTATAGCAACACGTATTTCTTATAGAAAATATTCACTTTAAAACAAAACAGAGCATCAAAGAGTTGATGATGCTTTTAAAATTCTAATGAGCTCAGTATTACTTATAAACTATCCAGGAAAACTCTAGCCCAACTACACTGCAGAAAATCAGTTTTACACATTTCTGAAGTAGGAAATGTCTGGACTCCTATACAACAGGTAACGGGTTTCTTTGCCGAGGGTAAAGCGGACGGAGTGTGGTGCTGGCCACCTCGCTTCCCATCTAGCGCCGAGATTAAATAAAAGGTAGAGCTGTACCTCTCCTCCCCCTCTGTGACCGCATGGCAGGTTATAGCGTAAACTTTACTTCGCTACTTGTCTTTGTAATCTCTAGTTTCGAACCCCAAAGCATTTACGAGGACGGCATTGCGACAAAAATTAACTATTCTAAACCAGTTACATAATACATAACATCTTATGCAAAATACGGTCGTAAAACGGGTTGCCAGTCACTGTAAACTACTAAATGAAGTCTCCCGGATCTATAAAATTTAAAATTACACAAAACATGTAAGTGTATTATACTTGATGTACCCATAATACAGCCCTTGAAAGGTAAGTCTCAACAACCCAAAACACAAACAGATTCTAAAAAAGTCACACCCCATAACAACGCCACTGTGAGTTCACCGCAAACTTTGGCGCTATGTGGAGACATCGAGTGTGGCGGTAAATCGAAATGCTGTATAACAGGGAATTTCTGTTCAGAGTCTTTCATAGACACCAAATGAGGGTGGCGCTGTATCGGGGTTAAACTATACTTTGAAATAGAAGTCATTATCGAAATCTTTGTCCCATCCTAGATATATTTAATCTTTACACGACGTACACACCCCCCGATGCAGAAACACATCGTGGCAAGAACTATTCATTTGGGCAGTAACATTTAGGGTCACCACGATCTGAACTCGTTCATCACGAACTCGTGACAAACAGACGTCTGCAGTGTCACGGACACTAAGCTATAGCCACGTGATAGACACACTTTGACACTGCTTTTGTTGTGCTGTAAACTATGAAAATCTGAATGGGTGAATCGCTGAACACCCAAATAATCCACGCGACGACGTCGATAAGTTTAGCTGCAGTTCTAATCCCGAACTTAAAAAGAAATCCATCAACTTCGATATGTAAAAACACCTGAAACAACGGTAGTATATATCCGTATGTCCACCACGTTATTGTGGCCTACTCATTGTAGGAAAATAAAAAATGCAAATTTTCAGATGTGCATCAAATTTTGTGAAAATCGGTCAACAGGGTAAAAAAGTTGGCATGGACACACACACACTACAAAGAGCATGGTGATATCGGGTTTCGTCACTAAACACACAACGCTAAAAATGATGTTATACAAATGTGTCAGGATGTGTACTGGATTTATCGTTGTCAGGGCCACTTACGGAACAGACATAACACAATAATAAATCTTCAGATTCCATAAAAAGCAGGGGCTTCTTTGACCGGTAGCTTCAAAAGGATTCCATCAACGGAGTTACAAATCCACATTTCTTCGTACACCATGCTCCGGCAGTCTGCAAATCACGATAGATTTTCATGCTTATGGTTCGTGATATATGTAAACATGTGCACATATGTAACGACAAAATGTGGCGTTCTTTGAGCGTGGCATGGTAAGTAGAACGACACGTGCGGAGGAAAGCAAGACAAAGCCGTGCTACAGTTGTGCAGGCCTACTTTCCGCTTCAGGGCTCTTGGAACTGACTGGACACCCACACTACGTAACTTCCCGTTCAATTGGTCAATGTGTGTGGATTAAAACATCCTGCATATACTAAGCTGCAAATCGATACCTCCTTCAAGACTGGTGGTACTAAGCCTACTTCCTTAACCCCCGGAGTGACAACTTTGATTTAGAACAACCATATCTACTGCATTCTGTTCACGTCAAAAAAAACACTAACTTCAGCTGTTAAGTGAGCAGTTTACTTTGCCTTACATCGTTAAATACGGAAGATATCCAAAGGTAAGTGCCGAATGCCTTGTATTCGGGAGATACTTGGTTCGAATCGCGACCGACCCTTAGGTCTTCCTCGTCTTCCTCAGTTCCTCCATGTAAATGCCGGGACAGTACCTCGTTTAAGTCAAGAACGCTTCCTTCCAAATCACTTCAAATTCAACAGCAATCTGTCACCTGGCAAATGGACACTTTATAATCGGAGTACCTGACAGCTTTCTAAAATAAACCGAAAAGAAAAGTGAAAGCGATCTTTTAGCGAAATACCAAGTTTGTAGCGTGGAAAGGTTTAACCAATAGAATCACCAGTCTTTAACACCGTACTCAGCAATAATTGCACACATGTGTACCCACTTGTTCAACACAAATGCTACTGTGCCATCTACTGGAAACTCCGCATCATCAAGTCATTCATATGTAGCGGCTATGTCATCTATCATTAAATCTTTACATTAAAGCCTGCTGGTGGCTGCTAAAGCACCCAACAACTGAATACGCACGAAGGGACATTAGAATAACAAATTCTTAACATCAGAAAGATGATCGTGACAGAAGCTCCCTGTTTGTTGCCAATATTTAACAAACGTGATGTGTTCATTCTCCCCAAGACAGTTAAACAATTCGGCAACACTCCGGAAATTTCCCTTCGATGGACAGGTTACTAAAAACCAAAACAACAAATAAATTACAAACGTCAGGAATCTGATTTGGACAACGAACCTTCACAAATACCAGCAGTTTGTTATACTGTCTTGTGTTAAACTGCTATGCTGTTTTACTTTTACATATCGTAAAACTTACAAAACAAATTGTCACTGAACCCACTTACTTCATACACTAAACCTGTAAACAAACAACCTGTTTTCCATACACACGACAATCGGCTTTTTAAAGCGCAAAACTGAGAACAGCCTGGCGCGCGAAGCCATTTGTCGCTATGTAATAACGTAGGTGTGAGCTGCAGATTCCATAAGAGGGTTCCGCGTTGAGCGGAACACACTATACATTACTATCGTATGTACGTGTATTATGCATGCCTACTAGTATGGGACACATCACAACTCGGTGACTTAGGACGTCATGTTAATCAGCTTGCAACATACGGTATATAGTACTACTCAACAATTCACAGCTCCCGACCCAACGACAAACAACAAATACGTAAGTTATTGGAAATTACGGGTGTGGGACACTGACCTTTCAAATACCTGCGTTGCCAAAGGTAAACGCAAGTAGGAAGACACCCCAGAAATTCATTTTAAATATTTAGTTAACAAGGATATTTACTGCAGTTTTAGGACATGATGCTGGTTCGATCCCAGCTGGTGTCATTTTTTATTGACATTAAATCCTTCCGATCGCAATGTGGCCCTGGGGTCGACTCAGTCTCTAACAGAAATGAGTACCAGGTGCATTTCCTGGGGGTAAAGGCGGCCGGTGCGTAAGGCTTACAAACTTACCACCATCCTGTGCCGTTGTCATGAAATCTGGGAACCTTAAATTCCTGGAACCCTCTAGGCCACCCCAGGCCTGTAGTGGGACTGCTTTACCTTTAAGACATGATGCACAATCTCTGTATTTTTTTAAAAAAAAGTCGCTTATTTCATAACTGTACCATTTTTTGTACAAATGACACGTCTCTCACAAATCACGTGGTAAAATTTCAATACACACCCTGGCCGGCTAAAGGTTAAAATATTCCATAAGGACAAATGAGACTTACTAAAGAACACTGCGCGAATATCTGACACCACTATAGAGCTTAGTATGTATTAACATGGAAGGAGACGGCATTATTCCAATGTTTGTGCATGGGGCCCACAAATTTTCAAAAAATCTCGAAGCCACCCCCAAAATTCGATATGCCAGAAGGATGAAATGAAGTAAGTTCCATATTGAGGGGTAACAATTCTGTAGTGGCCTGTGAGCCCCACCGTTATCTGCCCGGCGCATGTCATGTGATACGCACTATCGTATGAACGGAAAGAACTGCATCAATTCTGTTAAAATTTTTGACGCCACTGTTAAAATTTAGTAGCCCGGGATTCCTGAACTCCTGATTCTAGGCATTTTCCTGGAGGGAAATGATAAAACCCAACATAATTTTGAAACCAAACCGAGACTAAAGTCAGGTAGCACTCAAATAAAAGTCTAGAGTGTCACTAATACAACCACCTCGGCGACTACTTTCGGTTAGAATTTCGAGCACTTTCCTAAAACATAAATTAAAAAGGACACGGTGCATATTCCCACTTATATAAGTACTAACACAACAACTTTCATTTTAGTTGCGTGTTTGATGTACTGCCTTCAAATTCAGCTTTAACGATGCTGTAGTGTGTTCAGAACAAAGTGGACGGGTCCATTTATGGTATTAAAATAAATACAAAAAAAAGAAACATGAAAGTGTCATCGACACCGCAACCACGTCACAGTAATGTGAACTTGGGATGTGTGTTCCTTGTGACAACTCAAACTCGACGCTTAAAAACATATTCAAGCATTTTTATAAAACACCGCAAGGAAACAGCATGTTAAGAAAGGACGCCAAAGAAACTTTTCATTAACGCATTTACATAGGGCTATTGAATGCATGAAGTTACAGACCGCAGGGCTGGCGAGTAAATCAAACGTGTCCTGCTTTCATTCGATTGGACTATCCTTCGGCAGCTTAACGTATATGAAGTGTTTTTTTTGTAACGTATAAAGATGTAAAAGATTTTTCATCCTTTTCCCTAACATAAACAACAACAAAAAAGCACACATTCTATCTTTATCTTGAGTTACAATCGCACTCACGTTTTCCGACATTCGCTCCGATTTTAAACCACGCTACAGAATGGCGTAACCTTGTTTTTTATTTATTTTTTTTTTCCCCAAACTGAAACCCCTGCCAGATATTTGTAGTTTAACTTACAACTATTTACCGAACAGACCTTTGTGGTTTCGAAAGGACAGCCGTATATGTTGACCAATCATCTGCATGCCAGCAGTAGTACGTCACGTGCATGCTCCAGATATATCCAACTGGCAGCAACAATCAGATGATTCAACACGGCTAAGACCAAAGTCCGCGGTCCAACATGACCTTCAGTCAGTACCATAAACTCCGAATCCTCATCATCTACACTGTTCTCCTAAGACAAATGCTCTCCGATCTTCCAACTGTCCGTTTGCAAGAGATTTCCCACACAAAATTTCGCATTCATTATTTGTTTCAACAATACTATCCACATATCCTACCCGACCCACAGCACCTTCCTAGATTTCGCTATTAACAATTGCACGTAACACGAACGAATCTCGAAATTCCTCGTTATACAGGGTCTGAGGTCCTAAATCCGTCATTTCATTCGTCTTAAGTAAGACAAAACAATTTACTCAGCACTCCAAAATTTGTCCCCACACACACTCATATAAAACCGTGGCAAAATTAGGGTAATGTGTATCAGCATCGTCAGCGCTTTAGGAAGCAGAGGCGATTTTTAATAGAAGAGAAGAATCTGCAGACTTTAGTCTTGTCTTAACTGCATCACAAACCGCATTTCTATTCCCGAATGCCTGAATTCTGAAAACTGTTTAAATAACTTACATCACAATAAAAAATCGATTGATTCCGTGGTAGTTTCTAGACACAAGACAACCAATGGCGTACTTTCATACCTTCAAACACAAAACGGTAGCTTAAGACGTGTAATGCCTCCCGCCTCCTTACGGTGTGATGGTACTTTCGACTTCGGCTAGAGGCATCGAAATGTGTCAACGTTTCTTTCCTTGTTGTTCTGCGTAAACAGATAAGCGTCGCAACAGACTGACACCCCGTCAGAGTTATATAACTTCCCAAAACAGGATTCTGAAAACATGGATAATTACAGGAGATGAAAGTTTAATTGGGCGTTGCGCCCGTAATAAAGTGCAGATGTGACAAATATAGTTTACCGTTTCACAGCGTTACTGCGGCTAGCGTTTGTGCGGTCGGCTGAGTGGGTTACGTGTTAATGTGACAAACGAGCCGACAGGAAGTGGCAACCAATATATATCTGATAAAATAGAGGCCCTATATAATGCATACTGGCGGCCGGCATAGCGTCGACGATACAACGACTCACTACGGACTGGACGATCCAGAGATCGAATCGTGGTAAGGGCGAGATTTTCCATACCTGACCAAACCGGCCCCGAGGCCCATCCAGCTTACCGTACACTGGGAAGCGGGTCTTTCCTTGGGGCAAAGTGGCCGAGACGTGATGCTAAACAACAACTCCCTTCTACAGCCGAGGTTGAAAATGTGCTGGAGCTGTACCTCCGCCTCCCCTCTGTGCCCGCATAGGCATGCCACTGGGTGACCTTTACCTTTATACAATACATATTACAGCAAAACTATGACATTGGTTCGAAGCCTCGCCCACAAGGCTTAAATCGGCACGCACTTCACAAGACGAAGCAATGAGCTTGTGCCGTAAATACAGGACACTTGATGGTTAACGTCTTCTGGGATATGACACCGTGTAATCTGGCAGAAATTTCATAGTCGCCGCCATTAAAACCTCAAATCTGCCACAAGAAACAAGTTCACTTCATGCCGAACGCAGGAAGACTTTGAAAAAGCGAGTTTCTGTCAGCACAAAAATAGAGAAGTCGCTGAGCGTTAGCCCAGTGTACTTATTCGTGTTTTTTAACAAAAGGCAGGCATCGTATCATCATCACGCCCGTGCGTCCGTGTCTGTCCCGCATTGACGACTTTCAGGCCAAATGTCAGATTTTCATGAAACGTTATGGCGGTGTTACAGGCCACCTGAACTTTCGACTTTGTACTTTCCTCCTGTCAGTAAGGGTGGGTGTGAGAACTTCTGAGACTGATGTGATAAAAGTGCCACAGTATTGTGAAATAACATATCTCTGATAAAAATGTGTCAAGGATTCTTTTTCCAGTACATAATATAAGATGGCTGCGAGATATCCGCTGACCTTTCCGTTTGACACAATAATAATAATAATAATAATAATAATAATAATAATAATAACTTGTTTTTCAGTTCTTACAAACTTGAAACTTCATTCTGGTTAACACTGGGTTGTCACGGTGGTAGTCCATTGCCATTTGAAACATATGATACTTGAAAATCTTTTGCCTTAGTAAACTATTTATTCCTGACCCTGCGTAAATATCTTCCCAAATTTCGTACCTGAGCTTTGTTAGAACAACTTACTACTTTCCTGCGGACTATCTCGTTATTTATACTTAATATTCAATTAGCAATTCCGTTCTCCAATTTCTAGTTTTTTAACAGTTCAATATCGTTTGACATCTTTAACTAATGAACTACTGACGCTAGGAACTTTACATTTTGCACGCACGTATATTACAAAACCGCCCAATAATTCTGTATAAACAACTTTTATAGTCTTTGTATTCATAATTACACACACAGAGCCGGTTTACGACAACCCTGGGGCCAATGAATAACTACATTTGGGCCACCTACCTATGCGTTGTCCTAAACTGACAAAGTACATATCGGATATTTATTTTATATTTACAATGTGAGAGTTTACGTGCAAAATATTTTCCCACAAACTCTGAAATACAGCCTTTTTTTCAAGGCTCCCCAAACAGTGGTGCCCCACAAGGCCGCAAAATTGCATTAGCCTTAAACCGGCCATGATTACGAAACACGCTAACAGTAAAACTCTGAGATTATATCGGTTCAATTTAACGCAAACGTAAACCGTCAATCTAATGACTGATTGTAAAAAGAGAGACCTATCATTAAATGCTATTATTAGTTTACAGGTTCTGCTAAACTCGCCATACAGACTGACGCAGTTGAAGGAGAGAGAGAGTCGTTTAAAATCTTCTCAGAACTTATTACGTAACAAAACCGTTGCCTTTTGTGACAGCTGTGCCTGTAGCAGAGAAGGCGAATCACCGCAAGGACTACAAGCAAGGAGTTCCTCCTGCCCTCGGACCAATGGCGGAGACAACTCTGCGCAGCTGCATGCAGCCAATTTTAGTGACTTTTCTCCGTACGACCCCCTTTCATTCATTTACTGCCGGAACACAGTTTGTATTATCAGTGCTTCTTAACCGATACACAGCGACGCGAAGATGATAAGGCAAAATCTGTTTAAGTTTGCCATACCACTAAGATCTTGTTCAGCCCTGTTTTATCTAATCTGTTTCTAAAGATTGGTTCAGTTCAACATTTAAAGCGAACGATATCCCACCTGTTTTAAAAATTCAGAAAATCCATATGTTGCCTAAAACGTGTATTTATGAGTTTCGTAAGACACCCCGGGAATCGAACTCGAATCATCGGTCAATCAACCCGCAGCCTAGTCGTTATATCGACCGAGCTATCCCGTGAGGTAAAGGTAAAGTTCACCCTAGAGCAAGCCACGAAAACCCACAGGAGCAAAGGTATAGCTCTACTCTTTCTTGAACTTCGGCACTAGATTGCGGGGGAGGGGATGTTCAACGTCACTTCTCGGCCGCTTTCCCCCCCCCCCCCGATAAAGAGACGGTACCCGATGAATAGGAGGACGGGTGGGCCCCAGGGCCGGTCTGGTCGGGCGCGCAAAAACTCGCCCCTAACCGGATTCGATCCGTGGACCGTACAGCCTGTATCCAGTCGCTACACCGATTACGCTATCCCGACCCACGAGCTATACCGGAACGCTCCTCAAATGGTTAATTAATTCCGTAGTCTGCCTTACAACAGGCCCATAGCCTCTTCCAAAGCGAGGCCCTATAGTGTGTGACTGAGAGCTTCCTTTCCAATTTCCAGTATCCTTTCCTCTCCTTGAGGTCAACCAGTGGCTGCTTTCGTCTTCCGGCGGTACACACGCCGGACGTAGTCTTTGAGGCAGGCAGCTGTTCTTAGATGCGCAGTATTGATTACTTGTTTAATTGACGAATATTAAAGGCTTCCAATACTGATGTATTCTGAGAGATTTCTAATAATAAATCTCCTTCGCATTGACGGTTTTGACAACAACGTTAATCTCATTATTAAAATTATTTTAAATGCATTTAAATTAAAATAAAAACATTTGTAAAGTATTCATGAAGTTAAACTAGACAAGTATACAAACTGCAACTTCTAATATTTGCAGCACCTGGTGGTACGTGTAAAACGCTTTGCTCGTTACAACAATACGTGAGTAAACGAAGGCTGAAAAGCACCGTGTTACAGGACAGCTGTCAACAAGCCGGTATGATGCTTCAGCATAGGACATACATTCTTTCCGTAACCCCGTCTTTTTTAATGAAGTTGTCCCATTGTTGAAGTACAATGGCCCTTAGGTATCAGGAGGTGGATATGTCTACGCATTCTTAGCCTTGACACTAGGTACAGGTGACAGGTCACCTTCACGCCTCGGCTGTTGGACTGCCGGAGCTGGCGGTACTCAGTGGTAGGAGAAAGGCTGACACACCCCAAAGCCCGTCATTTCATACAAGTAAAATCTCTGTCCCTGCAGGAAATCCAACCCCGTTTTGTACGCCATGCCTCTATAGTTTTAAACTAGGGCAACGATTCCATTGCGAATGAACGGCATAACATGCCGACTTCCGGAAAATCTTTATCTCGGGGGTGCACAAATCCTGGGCGTCAGGTCGCTCGGGAGAATAAATTTCGTCCTGTGGCGCTACATATTTGTGACTCTGCAGTGTGTAACTCGCATAATGTCGCCTATTCGCCGCCTAGAATTTCAAGGTGGCTGCTAGATTGTTGGAAAAATTGTGCTTCCGCTTTATCTTCACATGACGAGACGGAGAACTAGATTTTTCGAATATCAAACAGATACAGTGGTTTAGAAGTGCAGTCAAACAATTTTTTTTTTCCAAGAAACACTGCATTTTCAACTAGTGACAAAGCCCAGTGGCAAAATTCGTAAAATAACATGTCAGATTTCCAAAAAAAACATGCTAGTGTTTTTTTTTTGTAAAAGATGAAGCTCCCCCCTCCCCAAAAATAATCAAGGATAGAAATTTAAGTCAGAAAAAGTAGGAAAGGTGGGGGAACATTGTTTCTGTTTTCATTGGGTTACGCACTGAAGCCCTCTTACGTACCTACATGCATGCAAACTAAATATTCCAATCGATCGGCCGAGTAATGTCTGCAATACTGGTACCCACATCAATATTTTGTCTCAGAACACGTGTACACGGATTAATCAATTTAAAAAGTCATGAATTCCCAAAAAATGGAATCTTCCCGAACGAAAAAAAAAAAGAGCCTTACACACAAATACACGCTGCATCACATAATAAATTTGGAAGTAACTGGACAAATTTCATGAACTGTCAGTACAAAAGTTTACTAAAATCCACCCATACCGTGACCTTTTAACTTATGAACCACGTCAGCACTGTAAGTGGGAGCAACAACAGCGCCATTAAATGCAGAATCCAAAAATTCTGTCTCATTAAAACCCACCGACACACGTGTAACTTCCGTCAGTACTCGTTGTAACAAATGGGAATGTGTGATACCGCGACCTCGTGTGCCTAAAAATAGCTGCCACTTGTTATATAAGGCTGTACTGCATTTTTTGTTATAAGCGTGACTTAAACAAAGCAGTCAATTCACTGCTACATTCTGCACAAGTAGAAAACTACGCTTGGTTTTACACTGATCTAACACATATTTACTGCTTGTCCAGGTTTCTGAAATCTCGGATACACACCACCGAACTCCGATTTATGTCCCACTACCCAACTGAGTATTTTACGGTACGGCAGGTATTGCTGCTAACATCTTGACATGACATCAGAGGAGGTGCGGCAACGTTACAAAATCGTTTGCCCCCGCCTCCCCGGGGAATGAAGCGTTGATCTGTACCAATTCAAGAGGAAAACGGTTGGGCACAAAATCTTCCGGACTGACAGGTGGAGAAAAGAATTCTCTGGCTGTAGTCATTTTCCACCAATTCGCCATGAAAGTGTCTTACCAATTTATAAATGTCGAAAAAATACTCGTATTCGTAAGCCTATGCCTGTGCGCCCAGCGTTTCTTTTAACAATACATTATTTACATTTCGTAAGACAAAGTTTATGCAATCTCACGAGTGAAGATAAAGTAACGAGCACGCTATATAATGAAATAAAATTTAAAAAAAAACGTGAAAGGAGATACGCTTGCATGGGAGAACAGGGGAAAAATAAAATTGCAGGATCGAAATCCATGTCAGTGAATTCTAGTACGAAAATACTTACACTCGATTTCCAAGAATCAGTCGTGTCTTGATTTCTGTTTCTTAGTCCCACGAAGGCACGTTTTCATGACTTGGCAAAACCACCCACTGAACGGCGAACCCCCCCCCCCCCGCCCCGCTTTATGTGTTTTTCATCATATAACACTGGTATGTGACTCGAACTGTATTTTAAGAAAATAAGGAGAGTGGCAGTAATTAATGTAGAATTAAGCGGATCAAGTTTTCCCGCATTACAATCACAATCAAAAACTGAAACACTTTTCAAAGATCTACTGGCCAACACACGAACCTGTTCCCACGCCACTCCCCTCTCAAATGCTGAAGAAAAGAATACGCTAGCGCGTTTTTTTTAAAAACTAAATCCCCGTTGTTCTGCAGCCACCATGAAACTAGTCTTCTTACGAATTCTCACACTTCGCAGTCTCCTTACATCCACCTGGGTACGGACGCACTGCAAGCGTTATTTAGCGGGGCAGCACGTTGGTGGAGGGAATGCGATTTTAACCAACAGCAAGAAAATTAACCAGGCGGCCGTACTGATCGCCCCCAAATTGTGTCCATCTGATTGTGGTTCGGGTGAATACCGTACTAAATGTCACCCTGAAGATGGATGTAGTACCATTTCCAAAACCGTCGGAACACCCATCTACCATACGGCGTAGAAAAGCAAATAATGATAAAAGAGGTACTTTGTTCTAGGCTAACGTCATCCTATCAGAAGACATGCCTCGTTTAATAAAACTCTACACCTGTCCACTTCTTCCTTATTCAGCGTCATAAAAAAAACAGTGATTATTATAATATTTCCTTCGTCTGAATCAAACTGTCTTTAAGATGGCGGGGAAGGGTAAATACAAACTGAAGAGCTGTGGGTACCAATAAGCAATAAATTACGTACAAACTATAAACCCAACTTAGACACCCAAGTAAGCACGATCATGCAACTGAAAGTGACAGCACAAAGAGTATAAGAGATCTGTTGTGCCTTCTACGGCGTATTTCACATTTCTCACGTGCACAATATGGTCGATGTCTTTGGCCGTATCATATATACCGACTACAGATCTTGATATTCAGAATGTGTACATCTCTTTGATGCCGATCCCGGTGGCCGCGCCGTCGAAGTCACAGGTCTGCGGGGGCTCACTTGCTGGGACTGCGGGTTCGAATTCCGCCGGCGGCATGGAAGTTACTCTCTTGTGAATGCTGTACGTTGCACAGATACGAGCCTCTGCGTGGGGCCAATCCCTCGTCCAGAGGAGTCCTACCGAGTGTGTACGCGTCATTCAGTGTGATCAGGTGCAACAATAGCACTCTACACCCACAATGAGAGAGCAGAAAGAGGTCAGTCTAACAAAAATATGTATCTGATGACACACAGACCTACGTATTTAATCTTTTGGAAGTCGTTTACTATTTTAATTTCCTGCCTTCAATATGAGGGACTTCACAGTTCTCACTCCTATCAACTGCATTATTCCTGACAATACGTAAAAAAGCTAAGCAATTTTGAAAGTTCATTTCATAAACCAAAACTGTCTACAGCCACGACATTATGGATACAAAAAAATGCATATGCTCTTAGCTTATTGTTTAATATGATTTTGGTAACGCTCTAGTTTCAAAAACTTTTAACTCTGACATAACTGGAAGACTGTCTGTCTACCGCACGCCAGACCTCAAGGATGACCAACACTTGTCGGGTACCGACACAACTGCTTGTCCAGCACGTCCGGAAGCATTCCTTTTGTCTCTCAACCAGTGTTTCTCATCCTTTTTGATTAATGGAAGATGGGTTTGTCTTGCAACTCCAGGAGACAGAAATAAAAACGGGTGTAAAATAAAAGAAGAAAATTCGCTCAACTTAACACAAACTTTTTCTTAAAACTTCTACGAGAAAACAATTACGGAGCGGTTACTGGTGTACCTACTTTATTTTGTTCAGCTACCCGTTCAGTAGGTAACGAGGTCGATGATATAACAATTTGACGGTTTTTTTTACGTTTCTAAAGAGCAGCCGTAGTGGCGTAGTCGGTGTAGCTACCGCACTGCGGGCTCGACGGTCCATGGTTGGAATCCCGGTAGGAGTGCGAGATTTTTCTCTTCTCCAAAACGTCCAAACCATCTCTGCGGTCCACCCGGCCTCCCATTCAATGGGTACCGAGGTTCTTTTCCTGGGTTAAAACGGCCGGTTCGTAAAGTTAACCACTCCCCTTTATCCAGTGTGGAGTTTATGAATGAGTGAAACTTCACGGCGTGCAAAAGTAAAATTTTACATTTACGTATCTGAAAGTTCTTTAATTCTTCGCGGCCAAACTTGCTTTTCCATATACTTACTTACTTACTTACTCCATGGAGCATCGTCCTTCTTGAGACGCTAACAGGTACTCAGCTAGTCAAAAAAATTCCCCGCATTTTATGGAACCCGAAGGTTCATTACCGCATTCACACGTGTCCGCCATCTGTCCCTATCCTGAGCCAGCACGATCCAGTCCATGCCCCCACATCTCACTTCCCGAAGAACCATCTTAATTTTATTCTCCCACCTAAGCCTGGGTCTTCCAAGTGGTCTCTTTCCCTCAGGTTTCCCCACCTAAACCCTGTATACGCCTCTCCTCTCCCCCTATACGTGCTACATGCCCGACCATCTCACTGTTCTCGATTATTCACCCAAACAATATCGGATGAGGAGAACAGACCATTAAGCTCCTCATTAAGGAGCCTTTGCTTTATCATAAAACAGCGAAATAATAAATTTCGTAAAATCGAACTTCCTTTCTTACGAAGAGCGGACGTTTAAGAGATAACCAAGCACTCCATTTTTAAGAAATTCAGCGCGAAGGTATACTTCGTTTATCACAATCGTATTACTTCAACGCCGGGTGCATAAACTAGAGATATTAAAGCGACGACGGGTTTCTGGAAATATGAGAGAATTTGTTTACAGATCGTAAAACATTACACCTGGTGCTAGAGGAGGGAGAAGATCAGTTGGACCGATCGTGTCAAAAAACGAAGCAGCATTACAGCCAACGAGGAAAAGAATGTCCTAATATAATAAAACGAAGGAAGGCTAGTTTGATTGGTCACATTTTGCGTAAAAACTGCCTTATAAAACATGTATTTGCAGGAAAGAGGGGAGGGAAGATGAGGAAGAAGAAATAAGCAGCTACTGAATGACCTTAGAGAAACGACAAGATACTGGAAATTGAAACAGTAAGCACTAGAACGCAATGTCGGTAGAACCCGTTTTGGAAGAGGCTATGGACATGTCGAAGGACAGACTACGTAATTATGATGATGATGATGATGATGATAACATTACGCAGGCAGTGAGAAAGTTAAATTTTCAGTTACATGTCAGTTTTACAGCAAGACAGTGGACCACTGGAGATAAGAATGTGGAATTTTGCAAGAAGACAGTGAACATTCCTACAGGATACGCACACTACAATATTCGGTTTTTAACCCTTTAAACGCCTAGTTAAATCCCATGTGCCATTTGCTGGCATAATTAGGAGCTCACCATATTCTCCACGTTAGCAGGATAAGGGTTAAAACAGCAATTACAAACATGCAAGACAGAAGTTGAGGCACTGACTACGAACCTTGTTCCCTTTTGGGTTTTGACGCCGGTTTTGCCCACTCGGTCAGTTTGTCAAGAAAAAATTGTACGGGATGAGCAAAACTTTGTGAACCGAAGGAATCTGTTCATTGCAGTGTTCAAACAGGTTACGTTCAAAAAAACTCCAAAAACCTCTGCCTATTAACAAGCTCACACTCTTATTCTAGGGTTGTTTAACGACGCAGTTTCAAATGTTATACAGCACTGATAAAGGTAAATATGAGCGGCAAGTAAATAAGGATATGGATCGAAGCGGTATACTTGAAGGTACTAGTCTCACATATCCTCGAGTGATTACAGGAAACAAACAAATGCAAATCCCGACAGCCATTAACGCGGTTCAAATTTGAAGCCGGTAAGTACCTCCTGAACAGAAATGAGGTTGAGAGTATGCAGCGCCCTCTGCCATACAACTGATCGTTTTGTGTGTAACATCACGTTACATAGTACTTAGACACTACGATCGATTTTGGAGCAAACTTAAACCCAATAATTCTATGTTCCCAATCCACTCCCATCCACAAGAATAAAGTGGTACTGTTGATCTGGTGTAGGAGTGAACAATACCGTTAACGGAGCAAAATGGGAATCACAAATCCTCCTTATGACCGCAATAACAAAGAGTAAAGAATTTAATATATCCGTTCACTGAATTGTGTGCCTGGTGAGTACGATGGGAAGGCCTAGAGGCAACTCACACAATTCAGCACTATGAAGATACTAATTAGCCTCGCATTCTGTTCCCTGTAGTCCCGACGTAAGCTGTCACAAAAGGCGCACGGCGGTGCGCTATACCCGGCACATGGGGCGACGAAAAGCATTGCTAGTGCCTTGTCCTCGTGTCAGAATCCAGCTATCAACCTGTATCCATGCACTCTACCGAGCCACAGTCTTACAACGCAGCCACGTAACTGGACAAACAACTCTTCATTTTACTGAATCAGTAGGCTTACAGACATATCGAAGATGGAACAACCTGCAATCACAAACTCACAGTGACTACGAATGAGATAACGTTTATTCTGAATGAAGGCATCACGATGTGCTTGAAAAACAATAAGTATTACACAAACGTACGTCAGCACAATCTATTTATTCTAGAGTAAGGCTACATGTTTCGACTAGATGTTAATCATCTTCAGGCCCCTACAATTTAGTTACCAGATGTTTTGTCCACTTTGGACAAAGCATCTGGTAACTAAATTGTCTGGTTGTGCTGACGTACGTTTGTGTAATACTTATTGGAGATCACGTTTATTTAACTCATTCATACCCATGAAGTTTGTAACGCATTGCTAATTAACATCCGCAGGCATAAGGACACAGAACTGGTCGCATACTGAATATGCAAGAAGTGATTGTTAATGTGGACCGTTTCTACTCTGGTCGCGCCTGATGTGGGTGTGCCTCTGCAGTATTTCACATTGACATATGCGGCAGTGGCGATGGAGTATAGAACCGGTTACCGAAGGAATGTTCCCCATCTCCCGCCGGAAAAACAAAACAGTAACCTCTGCAAGGCCCTGTGTATTGTAACAGTCCACATGTGAAGCTGTCGAAGGTATAAGGCAGAATCAAACAGCGCAAACTTATATCGAAGCGTTTTAACAGAGATGGTCACAGATCCACACAAGCTGCACATTGTATATAATGTGAAGTCATTTCCATCATTCAGTTTTTAACTGGTATCACCTAAATTTAGTGCTGGGGTTAAGAATGAATGGAGCTATACCCCAAACCCCAGATGCGCCTTCACGGCGCGCATGGGGACTTCACTTGACTTTGCCGACCTTGACTTTAAATACCAATTTTATGTGGTAAGAGGAGAATTCTTCAGTCCCAGTAT
>Ga0131853_10004313_pt1 | contig 25508 bp, 18 predicted proteins | sample TergutLab28metaG_FD_92764 | JGI IMG/M metagenome (GOLD analysis project Ga0131853, IMG submission 92764) | Labiotermes labralis P1 segment gut microbial communities from Petit-Saut dam, French Guiana - Lab288 P1 (version 2) (version 2) | ecosystem: Host-associated > Arthropoda: Insects >... | reverse complement strand
GTTGAAACACCTTGCCCATCAGGTGGAATGAACTCATAAAACACATGGGTGCTGTCAATGTGTGATCACAGTAATGGCATTAAAATTGGTGGAAATGTATTTTAAATGTTTCGAGTGTGTGCAATGAAAAGTGTTTGATTCATACATTTTGAGTGGTTCACAAACAACATCACAACTCACTTACAGGAAGGACATTCAGCTAATCAGACAGTTCCAATTACATGTTCCATTTCAGAAACAGCTGGACCGTTGTATGTACACTGTATGTATGCAGAAACTAGAGACAGATAAGCTTTAATGACACTGTGGTTCATTCTCCTGGCTGTGTCATGACTCGTGTCCAAACGGCTGGAGGGCCATAACAGTTCTACTTAACCGTTGCACATTGGTTATCTGAGCATCTCAATCTAGTGCAATGAATTTTATGTAAGTAAAAGCTTAATAAAAGCTTAACTGAGATATTCTACTTATGATGTCAGATTAGGCCCTTGGAAGAGTGAAGACAGTATCATTTGCTGTCTGACAGAAAATGTTCAAATTTGATCAAGCACCACATAATGGCAGATTTCTCATGGGTGCTAGAAAAGGAAAAACACTTCACATCCAATATGGACACTGGAAAAACATTTGATAATAAACACATCAATTACATTGAACTGAAAAAATATCTGGACAATTTGGTATGAACTCCAAACATTTACACAAAAATTACAAAACAAACAAATTTTTTCTACTCTTCTTGTTGAGTGATTGCCAACAATTAAATGAAATATGAGTTTCTTTTAACACAAAAATGTAGCACAAAGATTAAACTTCTGACCTTTACAAATAGCTTTGCACATTGGCTGAACACGGAATACACTTGCTGCATGAAAGGATCAAATGCAATACAGCTGCAGAGTACAAGCTGCTTTTCAGAAGTCTTGCACTTTTTCATTAATTCTGTCTTCAAATATCTATAACTAAGTAATTCACAGTGCCTGTGTACTTTTCAGCAAAAGCCTTTCCATAAACGGTTGGTGCAGAGAATGCGAATTCATCCATTCCTACCATATGTCCAGGTATAAAATTGGATCTGCAAAGAATACAAAAAATTTGCAAGTCTCAAATCCCTTCTTAAAATCTCCAAATACAGTAAATCCTTATAAAATCCACTGCCTTAATGCGAGGAAATTGTCCTTGCACTAGCACAAATAGCTGCTGCAGCCATTGCACCTATAATCATTTTTATGCTGATGCCGCTATTACTATGACAACCAATTCCTGAGGGGTTTACTTTCTCTCTCACATTAAAATTTCTAACTGAAAAGCTGTAAAATGACAGTAACACAATGTTATTAAGTGGTATGTCACCAACACATATAAAACATAAAATAAATACATTTCATTACCTCACACAATCCATAAGTCTTGAGGCAATTTTCTTCCTTCTGTAATTCTTGTCCACCCATACTCGGCTGACTCCAAATTTGGCCGGATACGATTCCACGGAGCAAAAATCACAGTCCTCAGCTATACTTTTAAACATCTTGTAGGCAAATGTAATTGAATGGGCCACCACACAGCCAATCACTTGCTTGCCCAACACATAAAGGTAGATCTAAGGGACATAAATACAGCAGATTAAAATATGATTTATTGGATACTGGATATACATACAATAAAATTTATTGTCAAGATAACCTTTTTGGAAGAAATAGAATAAGAAAGATCAAACAGCAGTTGTAAATACTCTCAACCACCATAACTTCTCAGGTACTGTCACAGCTGTCCCTAAATATACAGAACTGTACTGTTTGTGCACACTATATGAGAAATATGGGCCACTCTGTGCCAGACTGAATTTATGCTTAATCCAACAGGGTTATGTCAAAACACACTAGGTACACAAACCAAATGGACATTCTTCAAGCCCTGTAGCAAAGAATGGGATTGAAAATTTAATCCTTAACACCAACATGGGTGCAGAAACAGCATACATACTATCAGGGAATTTTCTACTATGTGAATTGGTTCATAAGCAAGTTGCATGAAAAACAAAATCTTCGTAATTGGCAATTTTGAGAACTACAGTGTTGTGCACTAGCTTTCATGTTAAAAACACTAGCACTCTTTCTGGAACAGACAAAATTATAATTCAAATATAGGCACTACCTGACTGTTTTTATAGTTTCCAAATTCTTCATCCACATATCCTAACTCCTTATCTACCACATTTTTCACAATCTTCACTTTATCCAGCCAGGACTTGGGATCATTTGGTTTGATCAGGATCACTTTGTCTGTGCCATAGTAAGCAACCACTCGTTCATTTGTGCATGGCTGGAAGAGGCAAGATACATTCCAGATGTGATTCTGTTTTACTGTTCATCATACAAATTCTATTAATACATAAATATTTGGTACAAAAATTGGACTACATACAAGCAAAGAAGGGATGAAAACTAAACCATACAAACAAATCTGATTATGACAGTATGTGAAGAGGGTAGTTGAAAATTTGGATACAACACTTGGAATTAAAACATTTCTATACAGTTTTCTGAGAATTATATGTTAACAACATAACAACAGGAATGGGGTCATCTCAAGACATAACGGACCCAAACACAGCTGGATACAGTGAACACATATACTGCCAACATACATAATAAACAGCAAAAGCCAACAGATATTAATGTGCTACAATTAAGCATTTTAACAAACATTTTTAAGATTATTCTGATACAGTGAGAAAAAATACATATTGTTTTAAACATTGTAACAGCACTGTAAATTTAAGAAACAGGATATATTTCACATTTTATAGCACAACCTATGTAACAACACTGCAAAGAGCATACAGTTTTTGAGCAAGTAACACAACGGTCTCCCTGAAGATGGTGTAACAAACACTGAAACATGTAGGAGGTAACTGGTGATGAATGTATGTATTTAACATAATATGTGCATTTAGTTGGAATAAAAAGACGTGACTGACTGCAAGAATGCACGGAGTGGAAGGCTTCAAAATAAGTGGGTTAGCTGTGTAGACAGCTAGAAATGAAGTGCACACTGAAGTCCATTACAATATCAAAATGCTTCTACACTTTTCAAAACTTTCTTCCCAACTTCTCATTGTTGAGGCATGTTCACAAAATTGCGAAAAGCAACTATTAGCTTTGTCATGTCTGTCTGTCCGAATGAACAACTTGGCTTCTTCAGGACGGATTTCATGAAATTTGACATTTGAGAATTTTTTGAAAACCTGTTCAGAAAATTCAAGTTTCATTACAATCAGACAAGAATAACAGGTCCTTTACATGGAGGCCAATGTACATTTATGAAAATATCTGACTGAATTCTTGGCAGAATGAGAAATGTAGAGAAAATCAAAATATACATTTTATGTTCAAAAACTTTTTCCTGAAAATCACCATTTATGAGATAATGTTGAAAAATGTGGTACAGCCAGACACACTACAGGTAACAATATAATATGGTGCGTGTGCTTTGCATGCCAGATAACTAAGGCTACAGACACACACTCTGAATATATAATACTTATTGCCTTTCCAAGGCAACAATTGGTACGTGAATATGCCTCAACGTTATGTTATATGTAATTTGCCCATCTTGTATGTCATTTCATTTTCACAGAACGAAGATTCCAAACTTTCAGATCGTATGTCCCTAAGCTGTAAAATAAACATGCACACACATTCAGATGCTGTTTCTCATATTGCAAAAGCGAAAATGTTCATTTCTTTACTTCGTAACTATCATCGTTTTTGATGTACTGAAATATTAATATTACAGATGACATTATAATAGAGGAAAAGAAGAAAAAAAGTTTATTCTATATATTGTTTCAGCATCTTAAAGCATTGTATTACATACAGTGAATTTCGGGGTATGGGCATTGTCGTAATATATCTCATATGATTTGTCATCTTCTGGATTACAAAGATGGTGCACAAAACCACATTCCTTGAATTGGGTTGCACCACTCTTCTTTCGGCCTGCATCGATGATGTGCTGGTTATTGCCAGTTGACCTACATGGTCGTTTCTTTGCACATTTTGTCACACTGAAAAAAAGTTCATAAGTCTCCGAAAAGGACACAAAACAGTGACTATATTCTACATTACACAACCTAATGAAGAATATTAGTACCTCTTTAATCCCCAGTACTAAACAAGCAAGTTAAACACTTCTAACATAATAGTTCTTGACTGGATCCTACAGCATATTAATTTCATTTAATTCATATGTACACAGTGACATTTAAAAACTACTTTGAATAAATAAACAAATAATAAATAAATCAATGAGGTTATAAGAAAAACGCTGCAAAGTGACCTCACAGAATTCCACTCATGCTGGAAAATGATCAGGACTACAGTCTGTGGGAAAGGAGGGCTGCAAACCAGAAAAACAGAATTTCTGGAATCATATTCATACATAGAGGCCAATTAGTACGAGATGGTACACAGCAAAATAAGGGTGGGTTAGTGAAGAGGAAAGAGGAGAATGGAGTGGTTACCCAATAAGCACCCCATGACTGCGGAACATCGCCTGTCCATCCTGGTCCACACACACACACACTCGAAAACACATACATGCATGCATCCATACGCATGCGTGCACACACACACAACCTCGGCTCCCACTTGACTGAAATGTCACACCCACTAAGATAGTGGGACTCACTATTTCATGAAAGATGGTATCTGGTTTCTACGCATGCCATTGCAATCTAACTGCAGTATACTCCTTTCATTGTTCTGGTATGTTAAAATTTACCCTAACATTTTTGCCAGACCTGTAATTTATACCATGTAATGGGACTGCATATCTGAGTATGTATATATAATAATTTCATATTTGCATGTGTATGTAATTATTTTGTATCTGTATACATGTCTTTAAACCAAGAACTTACTCTTCAAGGGTCTCAGAACTCTTGTAGAAAACAGGAAAATATTTATTATGATTCTCCTTTTCTGCATAATCTTTAATGGTGTTTTCCCCTTCCATGAACAAAGATTCCTTCTGATGTTCTTCTGTGCTGGCTTCAAAACCATACCCATCAGATGGACAAGGCAAAGTCTGAGATGTCTGTGGCACAAATTGAGGCAGTGGCTCATCATGTATTGCCAAGGATGACAATGCAGTAGTAACTGAGGAACTGTAATGATTAGGGCTCTGCACAACTCCTGCAGCTGGCAAATTATCCTTCTTTGGACTCTCTTCCATTTCTTTCAGTAGAAATTCAACATTGTCACGAACAGTCTCTTGCATTACCTCAACAGCACTGCTCTCAGCAAATATATCATTCTCCCTGGTCTGGTAAGACTCTGATACACCCACTTTTTTAACTGTGTACGCCTTCAATATTGTTTCAGGCTGGCTGTGGGAAAATTTTCCATTACTGACTTTCAACCTGCAATCAACACGACAAAAAAAGATTAAATGAAGATTGTAATTATAGTAACAACTTAAAACAATTATTTGAAGAGAAGAACATCATTAAAAAAATAAAACATCATAGCCACTTCAATAACAATACTTCCCATGGATGAATGCACAAAGTTGAAGTCTTGTAATAACTAGTAACATTCATGTGATCTTGTTATTATCCTTGGAAAGAAGGAAGATAATTTACAGTCCATGTTGCAAATCACAATGGGACAAGTTTTGTACTTGAACCTTAAATTCAACTGACCAGTGTATTTAAAACTGCAAAAAGATACTAACTTGATATTCCTTCGTGGATCTGGCAGAGGACTTGCTGGACGTGTCAGTTCTACTGTGTTGGGAGTCAAAAGACTACTTGAACTCCTCATTCTGCTGCCTGTTAGACAAGGTTGTACACTGTGCCTGAGAGTAAAATGAACATCCTTTTCATTATAAACAGAGTTCTCTGTGTCTGCAATGGAATGTGCAACTTTGTCTGGGAAAGGCAGAGGACTTGCTGGACATATCAGTTCCACTGTGTTGGGAGTCAAAGGACTAAACGAACTCTTCATTCTGCTGCCTGTTAGACATGGTTGTACAGCATGCCTAGGAGTAAAATGAACAGCTTTTTCATTATAGACAGAGTTCTTTGTGTCTGTAATGGATTGTGCAACTTTTTCTAGGTACAACTGTTTTCTGTCTTCTGGCATAATTTTGCACTGTGCAGTGTCAACTGGACGTTTATGCGTGAGCTTCTTTTTGCACTTCTTAATCCTATGGTAAACACCAACATTGATCTCACCAACTTTACGGCGTTTTGCCATTTGTGTTTTTGAATTGGAGGGAGAGAAATTTTGTGAATATGATCCAGCACGTAGTAATCGCTTGTGTTTCTTCGTGCCTGTGACTGAATATATAGCACTTCTGGATGCTGAGGAAGGTTCAGGAAATGCTGCTGTTCTAGCACGAGAAGAGTGATAAAATAAAGAAACTGGTATTGGTCTAAGCTTATTGACACCAGTGAATGCATTGAAATCTGTCTGCACTGTGTTTGCCACATAATCAGGGTTGGGTTTCTGAAGTGCCTTTACCGGTGCATTTGCTGAAACAATGTCCAAGCTTTCTTCAAACACCAATTTTTGTGATTTTTCTTTTGGCGTTTCATTCTGCCTGTCCTTACCTGCAAGGCCTATGAAAGTTGTTAAAGGACTCAATTTTATTGGGCCCTTCATGCGGTTTTCTTCTACTACCTCCATGTTAGAAACTGGACCCATCTTTCCTTTATGCTGCCCTCGACTGTCCTGGGTTTTATTTAGAAGTAATTTCTGTACTGAAGATACCTTCTGTCTTTGAATTAGGCCAATCGGAAACTGACAGGTCACACACTTGCTTGGGGGAGTTTCCGAATTGCGTTGTGTAAAACGATGGTGGGGAACTACAGCCATCTGGAGACAAACAACTCAAAGGTGACGGAGGCAAACTCAAAAGTGGCATTTCATCATCGCTTTCAACCATGGGACTTCCTGGGCGAAAAATCCTCCTCCGCGCTCATTTTCGAGGTGTAACGTTCATACTCCTAGCACAACTACACACACAGGAAAGTCGCATTCACCATGTGACCACTCAAACCTGTGTTTTAATATAATCGAAACACTTGAACAATACCCCAATATAAACAGTGGTCTCTATTAATAAAGTTAGAAATTCCAAATTTTATTTCTACAGAGCGGAAAAAATGCAACCACAATCATCCCCATTACGCGAATCGTATATGTATTGTACGATTACGTAATAAGCGCAGGCGTATTTCATGGATGTAATTAGGGGGACTCCCTTCGCTAATAATACGTTAATTAGTACATACGTTTGGCCGCTTGAGGCGCGCAGAGCCACGAATGAGAGTGCTACGGCATCAAAGGTGACTGTGCAGTCAACAAGTTGAAGTGTCGTGGCGTTGCCTAGATTGAGGTGTTGTGAGGGCGGAAGGGGAGATACGTAGCGACATGACCGGGATGGAGGGTATGTGTAGAGTTTGTATAGATCGAAGAAATGCCGCGACATGCTGTGGACGTAACGTAACGTAATATAACCTAAGGAAACATAACCAAACCAAACGTAACCTAACCTAAAGTAACCTGAAGGCGACGCAGGGATTGGTCGCTATACTTTATGTGTTATCTGTTTCGGGCGGCGACGGCTAGTTATGTAGCAACATGGCCGCGATGAAGGGGAGGTTTTCCTGTCCAGTCCGTGGTTGCCACGATGCCACAGAACTTGGTGAATTGGTCCATGTTTTCGGATCGGCACCTCACAGCAAACATGTAGTGGGCCAGGTGATACATATATTCCCCCTTGTGGTTGTATGGATTCAGGAATGTCTTCACACGTGAACAGGTTGGCTCAAGGACCATTACGATGAAGCTCGATCGGCGATTCGTCACGCCTGGGAAGAGGAGAAAGCTAACCGAGCTTTCGTTTTGAGTTTGGGGATTTGGATATGTCACTGTGTCGGTAGCTTTGGAGTTTGGTTTGCTTGCCGTCTTTGCAGAGCAAGTCAATCGTTCCCCATTTTGGAGCTAAGCATTCGGCACGGGAATGTATTGATATTAAATTTAGTTTCGATTGGGGATTTTGAATTTAGTTTGGATCTCTGTTCTTGCGGCATACCGGACCGTCTATCTAGCGAGCGTTTTGTGGCACATCGATGACGCGGTGTGGGAGATGGGCAACGGGGGAGGTTGTTTGCTTCCAGTTATATTGGTTTGTTTACTTACTATTTATTTATTGTGTAAATTCATGCTGAGTCATGATGTATGTTTTTGCGGTGTTGAAGAGTTCTCGTAATGTAAACGACGTAGGTCGTAATAATTTTGTTAATACTGTTAAAACACTGGTCGATGTGCTTGGAATTGTTTCACTCACTTTCTTTTGTAATTATTTGTGCAGTGTGGTTCATTAATATACTCGCAGTGATATAAATTTATTGCTTTGGTGATGACGTGTATGCAAACTGTTTCCCACGAGACAACGGTGTGGGGATCAGCGGCCAAAAGAGCCGTTGGTAAAATAAGAGTGGGTGAGGACCCTGTTTTCGATCTAGAACTATCTCTTTATTGATGCGACCCTGAAGGCTCACATGCCGCCACGTGCCCTGGAACTTGTTCGTATGGGTGCCATTACACATATCGACAAAACCGATCATGTTGTTGTCGTTTTGGTATGTATAGCCGTTGCGATTCGATGTCCCGTTATGCCGAATAGCAGTCACTGATGACTGCAGTGATGGGTTCGATCCAGTCATGAAGAACCGCCATCAAGTTTTCGGCGGTTTTGTCCGGAACTGGAACTAGGAATTTTATCCTGACTCACTTTCCACACCACCGAACACCCACTGCCCTTTCATTTTGTGGCCCCTATTGTACATTCACCGACCGAGCTTCCTGTCTACAATTTCGACGGTCTTGTTAGAACCGCCGATTTTCTGAGATCTGCCAAGAACGTAGTCCAACATGGTCTATTGATATACATTGGCCCAATCTGGATGTTTCCGGAACCGCACTGAAGCTCTTGTTTGATAGTTTGAGCAGGAATGCAGCGAACGATGTCGTGAGGAAAAAAACCTCCATGAAACTGAGGTTATTCTACGAAAGAATTATCCGTGCCTAATTGACGTAGACGCTGAGGATACGGAAGCAGACTTCTTCCTCTGACATCGCCATCGATAGCATCGTTGCGATTAGTGTCGACATATCAGGACATTTGTGAAACGCGCTTACAGCACACCACACTACTTTAAATTAACCCCACAACCTTCAAGAAGAGCACGCCGAAGTCAGGGTAAATGTACAGGAATGCGATGAATAACGTATTAGCTATATTCTCGGTGTGAAGCGTTGGGCATCCGAACGTAGTGGAAGGAACATGCGGTTTCAATGTAGGCCCTGTTGATATATTTGTATTGCAGAAGGAACATGCTTATCCTTATCCTCCATTTGTGTTGTAATAGTAGAAGAAAGTGAAGAGAAATTCCACACACACTTGCAGCATAGCACTCCCGATAAAAATTCGACTCACAATTACAGCACAGCATTGGGCGCGAATATGACTGAATGTATCGCGAAGCACGGAAGGGAAGGAGGATACGTTATGGGTTGCTGGTACATGGAGGGGAGGGGAGAACACCAGCACCACACGAGGCAGTTCTGAGTTAAAACCGTCGCGAGATCGGTTCGCAACTTACAGCAGACGTGCAGAACATAGCGTACCTAACCCGAAAGGAAAGCAGCGTCCTGTGCGTCGGATATGGTATCCGTTTTCTTTTGGGGGTGATAATCTATAAGCCATGGTGAGAGTTGGGTGTGTGATCCATGATTTGCGGGGGTGGTGGACGATGTCGCTGGTCTGAATTACGTTAGTCTATAATTCCAGCTGTTAATTCTATTAGCCCTTGTAAGTGATCTTGTATATTGTAATTCTTTGTGTAAGAACATCCAAGTATTCCATGCGACGTTTTTCTGCTAAATCCATATGCAGCTTTCATGACGGATTATCTCTTTGCCTCACTCGGTTGATTTCCATTTTCAGTAATGAGTTGACGAAACAAAAACAAGTTTGTAATCCGTGGTTTGTGAATCAGGATCCGTGGTAAAGTGGAACCAGGAAAACCATCAATGACGGGAATTAAAAGGTGATACGAAAATATGTATTGAAGTTGTGTATGTGTTTCACTGTTTATTAAACTGGCGTGTAATGCAATTATTATCAATTTGTTGCAGTTATTTTCGAACACTTGAAGAAATGGAGACTCAACATGCAAAAATTATTTGATAGTGTTCTGCAGCCCCTGACTCAGGCGCTGAGTTTTGCACTACGGCATGGATGCAAGGAAAATACAGGTTTTAAGAGTTAGACACAACCTTGTTGAACAGTTTGCATAAAGGACAGAGGTATTTAATTTGTGTAAATTAATGCTTAGGAGCTAACAGACGTGCCGAAGTTTTATCCTATTTGCGTCGTTTTTGCAAGTTACAAGCCGGACACTAACTCGTTGTTAATTTCATAAAGGACAGAATTTGTTGACTAGCTGAACAGTTACTGTTGTGAAGAAGACTGCGTCCCATGGAAGTAGTTTTAGCCACTTGATAATTTCCCTTACATAAAATGGCCTTCCTCGTATTAGGTGCATGGTGATACTTGAAGCACGAATACCATTTTCGTGTACTGTCATACATCCTTAACTTTGTGGATGAGAATTATTAGCACATCGACGGAATTAACAAGATAGAAACGTTGCAGTCTCTGGCTTACTTACTACCAATGGATGTAATGGATCAGCGCTTTTCTTAGTGTGAATTGAAGACAACATTGGTGAACGGAATGGTAAGTAGGATATCGGGAACCGGAGGTTTATTTTTAAGTTTATGCTTTCCAAGTTGTCTCAAGAAATTGTGTTATATTTAGACTATTGATTTTGAGTGCTTGTAACATATCCACCTCTTTGTCGAAATTTTAGAAATATTTAACTAGACTTGAAAACCCTTTACAGAATAAGCATAATGTATACAATTTTATTTAGATTTGAATACTCTGAGTGCTAGGTAAGTAAGTTAAAGTTGTCCCTAGACCATACCATGAATGCCGGGAGAGGGAGTACAGGTATAGCTTTACTCTTTCCTTAACCATGGCGCTAATTGAGAATGGGTAGTCAAAACCAGACCCTGGCCTCTTTCCACATGCCATAGAAAACTGGGTAGGTTAGTTAAAATGTGTAAATGAAACTAATAATTAAGTGTATTTAAGCAAGTGTTGATACTATTTTCTTTTGATTATGGTCTTCGCAAGAAGCCTAGAATGTGCTTAGAGAAGTGCCTATCTTAAGATTAATGTGAATTTGAAATATGTGGAATGTACTAATTGGTCAACGTTTCCTGTACGAAAATCACTAAGTAATGTGGCATACTGTTATGATATTACATCTGCAAGCATGCCTTTCATTTTGAAAAGTTTTCTTTTGAACTCTATTATCTCACATGTTTTAGAACATTCAAATGAAACACCTTGTGCACTTGCCGCTGTGAGTTTTTTTAATGGGAAAAAAAAACAACCATGTCCTCAGTGTGTGATGATGCAAGGTGCCTTGGCATGCGTGAAACTGTTACTTTACGATCAAAATCAGCATTCATATATTTTATGTGTGACTTTTCTGTTAATGCTCATGTAGGATGTATCTGATGGTCTTTCAATTTTTTCTGAACTGAATACGCACATATTTTACAGTGTCCGATAGTTTGCTATGTGACAACGCAGTGAATTTTGGCAGACAAATGTGTCAGAGCAGTGAATCTTTGGAGTTAGGCATATGAAATTTTGTATGGAAATTGAGTGTCAACATACCTACAAACTATGTAGCAATATCATTTGTAAGTAAGCATACCTGTAGGATTATTGATTCTAAGTCAGGTGTTATTATGTGGAACTGTGCACATCTAAGAGGTTATATTGATAGAGTTTTATGTACACAAAATCTGTACCAATTTTGTAAGTTATTCGTTGAATAATCATAATAATAATAATAATAATAAAGTCCAGACTTGCCTACTAATCGACATAGCCGTACTAGATGATTGAAATGTTTACACAAAAGACACTGAAAATGAAGAAAGTACAAAGACCTGGAGATCGAAGTCAGCAGAATGTGGAAAGTGAGGACAAAAGTTGTGCCAGCTATTACTGGAGCATTAGGAAAAATAAGAGGGGATTGAATCAGAACTGTCAGTTGCTACCAGGTCACCCGTCGGCCATACACCTGCAAAAGATCACGATAATGAGATCTGCACACATCATTTGACAAGTGCTGGAGAAATAGCTTGGATCCCTTGAAATGTGGAAGTGCCTGAAGACTGCCACCTAATAAATATTTGGCGAGAATAAATTAAAATAATAGGATAGTAACTGAGGTCGGGTCTTTTGGGTCCCAATGCATCTAGGCCTTAAAACAGACCCTTTCTTCCCCACACTCTGATACCAACTCATAGGAGCCCAGATCATACACAGAAGTTCCAGATTGCCCCCCAGATTCAGACTTCTAACATAATCTGGATCCAAAAAGTAGCTCATATTAAGTAAAGAAGATACGCAGCAATTCCAGAACATTCCATCTGTCTCAAAACGTCCCGGAACACGTATCCCCTCCAGGTTCCCTAACGTTGGCCCTCGTGGAGAGATTTACCCAATTCCAAAGCTTTCTTTTACACGTATCTCGAGTTCCTCATAACAGTTCAGATAAAAAAATTGTATCCTTCTCTCGAAGTCCCTAGGAAAGAAACGTCTCACCATCCTCCTCAAAACGGGGCCCCTATGGAAACAGACGCAATGTTCCAGAGGCGTACTTAGCTAATTTTTCGAGGTCCCCAGTTAAGTCCCTTCTAATTGTGCCCCATATTCAGATTCTCCAGCTGGGCCCCTATGGAGAGAGATCTCAGTCTCCAGAATCTTCCTGTACATATCCTTCAGGATCCCCAGTAAAGGAACCCCCTTCCAGGTCGCCACTTGGACGACGTGGTTCCACACATCGCCCAGGTCCCTCTGCTGGCAGAGGACCCGGCCCTCTTACCTTTGGTGACGCAGGGTGGCCTATGGATACGCTCTTTTGAATTCGATCGGGCGCCTGCCAAGTATGAACCGCCTTTGACTCTTTCAACTTCACGAAGCCCGGTGTTTCGTCATGTGGTCATTCCGCAGTCACAGCACTGCCACTGTCAGCGCTGGTTCAGATATTGTTCGGAGAGGTGAGATCCGCTACAGGTGATGCCCCGGGATGCGTACCCGTTGTGCGCTGCGTGTTGCAAAAACGCTGGCAGCGCTATAACTGCGGTGGTCCTTTTCGCGCAACATACGACCCCACCGTCAATCGAGGACCGCAGAGCTCGGTTAGTAATCTCATTCTCGAATCTTCAGGCTCCCGAGCCACAGATAAACTAAAGTTAGGGGTAGATGGGTGGCCCATAGTGGGGTCCTCGTCGCAGCAGCCGGAGCTCCATGACGCCCTGGACTCGAATATTCAGGGTTTCCATCTCCTCACAGAAAACGCTGCCAATCATTTGTTTGCCTAGGTTCTTTGCCAATAGTCGTCCTCTGAGAGCGAGATGAGGAAATACACCAATTCTCCTATCAAGCGACTGCAAAGCCCTCACCGTGGCTTTGAATCCATCGGCAGTAACAGGCACGACCTTCAACATATCGCCAAAAGTTGGTCCGACAGACCACTGAGGCAAGCCACACGCAAACATTTCACAAAAAATCTGGTGTCTGTTACACCTAAAATAAAAATCGGAGTTTTATGGAAACGCTCTCGTGCTGCATTACAGGTGTCGGTCACAAGGGTGTTTGTAGTAGTGCCATCAGGAATACCATTCAGGGGCCTGGACATGTCGTTGGCGGACATGCACCTAGTGCCTGTCTCAGAGAGAGCGGATTTGGACGGTTCCGAACAATTGGCTTTGGGCATGAGCGACCCACTTCGATTGTTCGGGGCCTCAGGCATGAACGTTACAGCCACTATGTCGCCCCACTTTCGGGTCATCCGAGTTGCCTGGTGGGCACAAGCAGCCTGTGCGCTGGAAACATCAGTTACATGAACGGGCAAGGTCGCGGAAACAGCGTTCTGCGCTGTGCGCCTATTGAGGGCTTGGATGAGTCGGTCGAGCTTTCCAACAAGGCGCCTGTCCGCAAGCAGAACATAGACCGTTGGAAGGCGATGGTCCAGCCTGCGGGAGTCGTAACGCTTCTCCCGGCAGGCACTACTGTCTTCTTGTTTCTAACGTCATGGCCTTCCTCATCTCTATGAGGAGGGAGGAGAGATCTCCATCGTTGCTATAGCAATCAAAGAGGCAAAATCGTCCTTCGGCACCGTGCTTGCTAGGGGCTCCTCTACTCAAGGATAACTTCCTCCCCTGGTAAACGAGGCAGGGATAGTACCCTTTCTCCCAAACATTTATTTCAGATCGCTGGCTCAATATTCAAACTTCGGACGCGTAATCCACCACTTGGCCTTTCAGCTCTATGCTTTACTGTGATAAAAATTTCCTATATATACCTGCTTCTCTGCTCTTCTCGAATGGCATATGCTCAATCTCCTCTGCTGTCTATAGTAAGCCTAAGGCACGGAGGCGACGTCTTGCGTGAAGCGTAAGTCGACGTACTGCAGTCGGTTAATCCATTCAAGCGTTACACCTCACCGCTGAGCTCTATAACAGAAATAGAAACTCTAACTGAGGGAGGGGCTCTCTCTAACGTTTTGACGTCAGACTGTACATTTTGACTGACTTTAGTAATACGGTATACACTTTGGTTGGTTGGATTTCTGGGTTTTGAGCCCAGACTTGCACTGTCGCAAGCTGGAGTCATTCCACTATTGTCAGGAGTTTAGGGGAAGCAACCGCACCTGAGGTAACGGGCACAGATCCGTGCCCCAAATTTGCAATGTATTCGCTAGCATTTACATTCCTGTTGAGGACAAACCACTAAACCCCTAGCCAGCTTATTCGAAAGCTACTGGGTTGATCAGCGCCTTACGCGATTGGTTTATTCGAATTCGTAATTCTCTAGCGAAGGTTTTGACTGGCTTGCTGGCACCTGTTGCCCATGACCGTGGCGGACGACGGTGGTAGACCATCGGTGAGCGAAGTTAACTGCATCGTTGCCGATCTACGGTTCCCCACGTTAGCTATATTTGTGCCAAAACTCGCATTTAGTGCTCTGATGTGGTCGGCGAAAACACTTAGACCCTCGTGAATCTGCCTACTACTAATGACCAAGGGGTATTCATAGCAAGGCATGGCATATTGATTACAACACCTGCAGCCTCCGCACGTGGTTGCCGGGCGGCGGACACCTGCCGGGCACGCAAAATCCACCATGGGGCAGAACACCTGCTGGTATAGCAAGACGCTCTTCCTAATTTAGAGATCATTTCTCCTGCTCAGGAGGGGACCAGGCATGCCCATTCTTTGAGCGGTTTTCTTCCTTAACTAATCGATGTAATGAGACCAGCTGAGCTATTTATCTAAATTCACTCCCAGACAACGAGTTGTGTCGTCCCACTGGATTCGTCGTGAATGGATGGAGCGCCGTCCCGCCCGCGCGGAAATTATCGCGGTGCTCATGGAGATATTTATGGCGATTCTCCATTCACTCAACCACCATTCCGGTAGTTGAGGTATGATTCCATGTAGCTGATAGGAACGTCGGTTCACGGAACGTAGCTATAATGGCCTCTCGTTCACATAGATGGCAAGGTCGACATAGTGGGAGGGTGATGGCATGCCGTTGACGTACAGACTGTAGAAGACACTGGTGATTAAAACACCCCACTCCACATGTCATGATCAAATGACGTAGGCGTTTGGAAGGACGTCTCAAACCCAAGACCCCCTAGGTAAAATGAGATTGTGAGAATTAGGTAGGATCGTAAGACTGTAAAACAAGGCCATCTATCCAATCTATATCGAAGGCGTTGTCCTCGTAGACGAATATCGCCCCTTGTTAGCATTTTTCGACAAAGTTCCTGGTTTTTATTTCAACGAGCAGAGCGAACTGCTAAGTCGTGTTATGCCAGGGTCGAAATTTATCTTATCACATCGGCTCGTGCTCGCGTACGTTATATATTATCCTGGTTAATATGATCTTTTCAAATGGTTTACCAACAGTGTCCAACAGGCTAATGTGGTGAAATAATGAGGGGAGTGCCGGATCATTCCTCCGTTCAAGGATGGAGATCATTGTAGCGTGTTTCCACACTCTTGGACGATGATGGGCGCGGAGAACCGTGTCAAAATCTGGACAAGGAATTATACCGCTCGCTGAGGAAAATGCTTCACTTCATGGTCCCGTTTGCGATACTGTTTTGCCCCGGAAGTTTGCCGACGTTGAGACCTCTGATGACATTGTGAACTTTGCCAGGGTTGGTTAACTTGTTTTCGCTTAAAGAGGTCAGGAATTAAGACCTTAGCGCCACATCAACCAAGTAAATATCTTCCGGGTAGGAAAGAGCTTCGGCTGAAACTGAGTCTGCTGACTGTCAGCTAGAGCTTCAGCTTTCTCTGAGCCTTAAAAAGCGACTACCGAGGGTGTCGATGGGGAGACGTTGTAGGAACTCGCGCCATCCGTTTCGTTTTGTTCTTCGGGATCAAAGAATTCGTTTGTTGTACACCACTGTTTATTTCACCACTCGTTCAGTCTGTGGGTCACCGACCTATATAGACTGTAGATTTCAGAGAGGGGTCACTGGAAACCTGCCTCTGCCGCCGCAGTCTGTTCTTCATTTGTACTTCTTCCTGAATATCAGACGGTATCGGGGGCCGCGCGTCTTCTTGCGACGAAGCTTGGTAGTGGAAGCTGATAGAGCATTCAACACGGCGCTTGAGGGGTTCTCAACGCACATATCCATTGCCATCTCGTTGTGGAATTTCGTGCTAAAAGGAGTTTGTTTTCGTGGGTCTGGAAGTTGGTCCAGTCAGTGCACCTGATATCAGGGTGGCCCAGAGGATGTTTAAAGAATTAAAGACAGATCGTGTCGAAATCAGTGCAGAGCTCGAAGTCAGATTTCGGGGATGGAAGATCCTACTTTATCATTATGTCCAAGGTATGTGGAGTAGCGGAGGCGTTGTATGAATTTGTGTTTAACTTGTCCGGTCCAAGAATCCGACAGGAGTTTTTATCGGCATAATCAAAGAGGAAGTTTCCCCGTCTCGGACTCAGCCGTGAGTTACATTACACATATTTAGCGTTTAGGTCGCCGACCAACAGGAACGGCAAAACACCGCAGAAACATGCGGACAGTTGCGCTCCCATAATTGGGTGGGAAGGTGAAGGAAAAACCGCAAGGATTTTCACGTGTTTGCGACCAGTATTAATTGAATGTAGTTGCTTTCTTGTGGGTCAAAACTTAAACGTGTACTGAGTGGTGGACTATACCAAGGTGGACCAGTATGGGTGTATGGCCCCCAGCTGTTATTCTGTGCGATAGCATACATAAATGTCAAGCCGCAAGGCTTGTCCATGATTAAGGACTGGCTCATTTAAGAGACACACGTCGACACCGTGTTGGTTGAAAAAGTGCTCCAATTCAAGCTACCTGCCGTCCAATCCGTCCGCATTACAGCAGGCGAGACGCGGGGTTTTACCCCGCTACGTGCTCCTAGGGCGTGCTGCCATATTCAGCCACGAACAGGATTACGGTTTTCAGAACTGCCCGAGATGGACGTGAGTAGCCGAAGAGTCTGCTCTACACAATCGTCGAGGGGAGGATTGTCAAGGGGATCGGAGATGCCCTCGAGAAGGGAAGTGGTGGTATGTTTGATTACCACTAGGTTAGTTGTTGGTTTGTCAGCCATGGTTGACACTCGCGGCTGCTTTCTTTTTGGGCATTAGTAGCCGGCTTTGTGACTGCTGTAGTAATAGGAACATGCTTCTTTCGTTTGGCCGTCTTCCACTTGATAGTCATCTCTGACTTTCGACGCCTTCGTGAACGGATCGGTAATAGTGGTTAGGGTGATGGCCTCAACCACTCGCCCTATTCGGACGACGTGGTTCCATCCAGCTCATATGTCTCACTGCCCCGCAGAGGGCCCGGCCCACTAAGGTTTCGGGGCGGCAGTGTAGCCTGTGGCCGTCCTTTTTGAATGCGCTCGGGGGTGCATGCCTTGCAAGAACTATCTTGCATCTTTCCACTTAATACACCCCATGTAGTTCGCCGTGTGGTCTCCCTCGCTGGGGCCGTACATCCACTAGAGAGTTGCAAGCCTCACACGTGACGAAGCGGGGCGCATATCCGTCGCTTCTAAGGCCACCAATATCTTGGCCTTAATTTGGGTCGTTGGACCCCTAAGGCAATACGCCAGCAACTAAATCAGAAAGGCACTGTGTCAGTTGACCCTGAAAAGAAAAGTAGGGTTCCTGTGGGGCGTTTGCCTGTGGGATTGCAGGTGATGGTCACCTGGGCGTCTGGAGTGATGCCATCTCGCTTGTCGCTCATTGACCCGGAAATGTCGCTAGTGGACATGCGCCTGGGACATGTCTCGGAACAGACAGTGGGTTCAGACGTTTCCGAAACCCGAAAGCCGTTGGCACGAGCGACACGCTCAACCTTTTTGGGGCGATGGACCCGGCCATTATAGCCGCGTAAGTTGCCCCGCCCTCCGGGACCCCCGAGTTGCTGGCTGCATACTGCAACCCTTTAGCCTGTGATATCTGCTACAGTCACAGGCAGGGTCGCGGATCTTGCGCAGGAGCCCTACGGATGTGCTCGAATGAATCGTCCTAGTTGCCACCTCAATGGCTTTCCAATTGGTCGCGAGCTGGACAGACGATCGTTGGGACGCGTTGTTCCTGTCTCAGGGCCTGGTGATACGGCTCCCAGCATGAACCACTGTCTTCTTTTCTTCTTCTTGATGTCATGGCCTTCCTGAGCTACTTGGAGAGGATACATTATTGATAGGGAATCCCAGTTCTCTCCTGGTGATCAACTCCTCTTCCTGCTCCGAATCCTCCCTGCTCTACTAGTATGCTCAATGGGTGCTTAATCAATCTGCTCAAGGTTCTGTGAATCTGTGGTGTGCTCTGCTCTCCGTAGTCTGGATAGACCTACTTTTACTCTGTGCTCCCGCTGGTCTGCCTCTTCTGCTATTTGTTAGTCGGCAGAGTTTGTAGGCGTGGTCAGGTGTATGATTACCCTTTACTTAACTGGTGACGTGTGGAATGGAACAGGGTACATTCTCTCACTGTTGGGCTCTGGAGTAGGTAGGTTGGCTCGGTACAAGGAATAGTATGTTGAGCAGTACGAGAAGTGATCGGAAGGAGAGCTGCTGTCAGGAAATGCGTCCGCTGGCCATTTAGGTTTTCCCACAAAGTAAAAAAATAACGAAAAACCAGATGTTTACTATTTAGCAAAAATATGGAGTACATATGTAACATCCTGGAATCATACGTATCTATATCATCGGTAATGTACTGTGTAAGGCATAATACCGCCTTAGCGGCATTTGTTAATTGCGCCCTTTAACAGGCCTTGAAGGCCGTGTAGGGAGTAATTGTATAGCACTATTCTTTCTTTAAACTCGGCGCTATATAAAGGTGGGTTGTGAACGCTACGCCTCGGCCGCTTTAGCCCTTGTAAAGAGAGCCGTCATCCACTGTAAAGGGACTGAGTCACCTTGCTGCCGTTCTGGACGGGTAGTGAGAATCTCAGTCTCATGAGGGTTCGTACCTCGGGCCGTCCAGCCCCGTAGTAAGTCGCAATAGCGACTATGCTATACCTGCTAAAACAAAACTACATGTGATCAGTATCGTACACCAAAGTGTGCACATAACGGAATTAAAAGTCAAACATAATTTGTATATTCTTTTTTAGAACTGCGCTCCTCTGGGTTATTACGCAGTGAGTAGTGATAATTCCATATCCACGGTTCGGGACAACCTATTGGTGCCATATTCAAGGGTTAAGAATTGATTCATGAAGCTTGAAAATGAGACAGAGAGAGGTTGTCCCGAACCGTAGGCAAGGAATTATCACTACTTGCTGCATAATAACCCAGAAAAGCGCATTTCTCATCTACTTCGCCATGGAAGCCTGAAATCGCATACAGGTTCTTTCATTTTTCGGCGATAAGTCACAATCTTCAGGGACTTGAGTTCGAAGGAATACATACTTCCAATCGTTCATCAGTCTCTTATTACGATATTAAAATTTGATATAATATGTTTAAAACAGTACCCATAAAATACAGTTGTGTAAATACTAAGGCCATTAAAATGTTGATTTGTAAAAGTAAAGTTCATTGCCCTGTAACCTGCCATTAAGGCAGAGACGGGGAGTAGATGTATTACTCTACTCTTCCTTTAACCTCTGTGCTAGATGGAGTGGGTTTTTAATTAAAATTTAAAGTTATTTATGTGGAGACAATTTTAATTAAAACCGTATCAATAGTGTATTGGCAATAGGGTTCACATTGTTGTGTTTTATGGCTACTCTTTACGTATTTTATGATTTCACATTTTATCATTATACATAAGAGATTATTGTATCGGTAGCATGTATTTTTTTTATATAATCCCTGAAGATGGCGATTTATCGCCGAAACGTGTAGGAGGATACAAATTTAGGTGTGACTTTGAATTCTGTTTTGTGCATTTGTAGGTATATGTGTTTGATAGCAGGCACACTGCACAAATCTTATGAAATGAAGACAGTGAAAGTAATTGCTAGTGATCACGTGCTTTACTGAAAGTAATAACAAATGGCGACTCTAACCCTCATGACTCTGTACAATCCAGACGCGTGTGTGTTGACCCTCACATTTTAGCGGCAGCGTGGAACGAATCAAATTCTAATTCATGGAGCCAGTGCTCCCTGCACGTCGGTTGTTTTCATAGTTGCCCCTTTCCTCAATAGGTGATGGACATCACTCTCTCCCTCAACTTGTTTCCTTTGCAAGGGAACAACTACGTATAGCAGTCCGTTCTTCCATTATGAGCGGTTCATGTCCGTGGATGTTCTGTGATCCGTGGTTAACTATACGATCTATGATGATAACTGTTCCATGTGTGGTATTTAGTAATCACACCGACACAGGAGGCGGTGAAAGTTGTTGTAACTAAACTAGATAATCTGTGGTAGTAACGATGGCGGAAGACAATGGAGGTATGGGTGGTTAGACTTTACCATTTTTGAGTCCCAGTGTATTGTCTGCAGTTATTCGTAAGCTTTGTATGAAGAAACGCATGTTTCGTGTTGCAGGAAAGTAAGTAATTTAACTCAGTTTCCTTTTTAAAGGCCTTTTGTTGGAATTGTGTCTCCACTGTTTTCTGTATTGGTTTGGTCGTTTGGAGGTAAAATGATTTTTTTTTTTTCGTTTTGGGGTCGGTGCTCATCTCTTAATAACCTCATTGGTTCTGTATTACATCAGGTAATTCTGTGTAATGAGTGTATTGTGAAAATAGTTAATTGTGGCGGTTCCAGTGAATGGTGTAAACCAGCAGTGGGAAACAGGTTGAGGGTTTTTACGTCACTTTATAGGTTTACAGCAGTAAGCAGCGCAGTTTAGTTAAATGGACTTGGGTTGTCGGAGGTTTGGTTTCATCGCAGAAATACAATAGAGCTACGCTTTTGATATCTTTGTTGCTGAGGTTTATCTTGACTTGATCAAGGCGTTTCATTATACAAATTCCCAGGGCTTTGTATATATAAGGATTCCTAATCCCTACCTTTTCTTCATTAGCAGAAATTTCAGGTCTCTACTGCACAGGCTCTGTTTTTTTTCTTGATATAAATAGTGTTAAGATATTTTCTGTTGATTATGGCCTTCTTGATTTTGTCAGTGCTGTCTTATATGTGGCTAGAGGCATCACAGAGATGTCTGTTGCCTTATTCTTTAGGGTTACATGTATAGGGAGAGGATGTGAATGGAATATTAGGAAGTGCAGAGGCAGCGGTTTAGATTAGAGAGCTCTAAATACAACAGTTTTTTTATGCAGACTCATGGGGTACCTGTTGTTCAAGTCACCAGTCTGCATTTCACTGTATATACAGCACAAAATTCTGTAGAACGTGTGTACAAAAATATGTCACACTGCCATATATCACATAAGTATATACCAGTTTTCCATCGAAAAATAGTTATAATTTTGCCTGCATCCACCATTTTTGCCTATTCCCCTGCTCATGATCTCTTGATACAAACTCTTTCACATGATTTATTTTTTTGAAAATGCACAGTACATGCCAATCCAGTTTCCTAAATTTTCATTATTATGGATGCAAATTGTCAAAGGGGTTATGCTGTAAGTTCCATTTTTCTGGTCACATTTGACCATGGATAATGAAGACCCCCTGTATACAGAAATGAATTGTTATTATCCAACCCATTGAGGCTGAAATGCATTGAGCCAACCTGAGAGTGTGAATTAACTCAGATCAACAGCTACACCTCTCTTAAATACATTTTGTATGCTAACAATGATTGCAAAATAGTGGAACTAGTACAGTATGATAACCAGTAATAATCTTCTAACTTTGTGATTCTCAAACTGTTTTGTCCATGCTCTAGAATCATGTTACATTCATCCTTTGACTAACACAATACCAATGCCTACTCAGCATGCCAACAAGTCATTTCATCTAGATCATCACACAATATCAAGATTTTGTACACTTTCTGTGCGCATTCTTACAATGATTGAAGTCATGCCTGCGTAACATACAACCCATATACTGCATGTGGACTGTGAAAGCAACTTGGCCAGGAAATATTTTTTCCTGTGATAGAAAAAATATGCTAATAAGTGCATCTGATGGTCCATCAGTCGTAAGTCTCATAGAGGAGATATCTGTATCTTTCCTATGATTCTGGAAAGGGAATGGTCACCCCTTCATACTTGTGCAGTGTTTTGATGACGTGCACCAATTCTTGAATGAAGTCAAGACTGTCACCTCTATAAGCACAGAAAATAAGGAGATTAGTCACTATGAAGTGTGAAACAAATCACTACATTATCCACACGAGATTCTTCGCTGGAAGCATCACTTCTTTCTGTCTCTCTTGTTTACTTTCCCTTCTCCCTTTCTGTACCCATGAAAAATCCCCCTCTGATAGCCACAGCTTTATGACATTGAAGTGTGGGGTGACTATTCAGACCACATACATGTGTGTAGCTCTGAATTGACAGATAAGTATGGGTTTATGGAAGTTAATAAGGCATGTACTTTACTGGTGAGTTCTTGCCATTGGTGAAACACAAGTATATGCATGTGGTGTCACTTTGTGGTCCATCAAAATCTTGCTTTTCCTGTTACACTTACAATGAAAAGTACACCATGTTTTTAATTCTGCATGGACATGTGTTTTTAATGAAAGTGTTCAAGAAATTTGTGATTTTCATGTGCAATGATACAGTTGGTCGTGAATATGTATGTATAGATAAAACTTTTAACAACATTTTGAAACTAAGCATCCATCTTCAAGTATTACGTATTCCATGCATTTGTAATTCGGTGTTTATTATTCACGAAGAAAATACACCTATCAGGTTAAGGTAGCATGTTGTTATTTTGTATCATACGTTCAGCAGCGTGTTTCTGTTGTAACTGAACCGTCAACAGGGAGATTACAGTTTCAAAGAAATTGAAGTTTCCATGAACCATACTTGAATTTACATTCAGTGGCACTGTATATGTCATGTGTAATATCAGATGCAAGCAAGTTGTTATGGTATTCAGTACAAGTAGGCCAGGTCCAGTGTTTCATGTTTATATATATTTGAGTTAAAATATAAAAATTAAAATTAAAAACTATTTGTAGTCATTGATATAGTCTTAGATGTTGGTGGTGGAGTGTTTGCAGTACTATTTACATACTGGTTATGATTTTATAAATGGAAAGGTGTTTTGCTCTCAAACACTATGTTATTTAAATTAATCTAGACATGCAGTAATGCAGAGTGTGGTTGTCCAGTCCTGTAAATAAAATCAAATACCATCATGGCAAACGTTATAACTCATTCAGTAATTATAGAAATGTAAGATTTATAGAGCTAAAAATTATAGAAATAAAAAGTTGTGTTACATATAAAACATACCAGTGATGCATGGGGCGGCAGAGGTATACAGATAGAGTGAATGCATTGTGTTGAAATGAATCATAGTGGGCAAGCCTCTGAAGGTCTCACACACACACACACACACATTTTAAACTGTGAAATATTGAATCTAGCCTACTTGTACTGAATACCATAACAACTTGCATCTGCCATTATGCGTGATACAACATCAGTGAATGTTTATGCAAGCGTACTTCTTGGATGCTTCACTCTATTTGAAATTGTGATATTCCTGTTGATGGTTCAGTCAGAACTGAAACATTAGAGAAAGTATGATATAAAATGAGGGTAGGTGAAATATAAAATGAATAACAACAACCATTGGCACAACTAATTTTCATATTCACAATAAAACATTACATCTTATGTTTATTGGACCATGCATCATCTTGATAGTTGAATGAAGAGAGACCAACTTGATGTCACTTGCTTTATTATTTCATTATTTACTGCTCAACATGTTATGGATGTAGTGTTTCAGCCCGAATATGGATACCACACCACCCCAGCCATACCACAACGTAACACCAACACACAACGAACCAGAGCAATACAACCCATGAAGTAACTCATCAAATAAGTCGCAAGCTCCTGAGGATGGATGTATTAACATCTGAAACATGTTGAGCATTAAATAGTGAAATAAAAAAGCAAGTGACATCAAGTTGGTCTCTCTTTATTCAAAAATATTACATGTTTCAACACATCGAGGCCATAATCAGGCTAGAACAGAACATATTAAAAGAATACAGTTTGCATTGCCAAACTTTTACCAATTATATCTCATATTCATATGGCACTTTAAAAAATATACATTAAAGTTAAAACAATTTGGAAATTGGCAAAATGGATAAAACAGAACAAGGTGAAGTATCAGCAAGGGTGACTGGGTCCCTGTTTATTCTTCATGGTGTGCATAAAACCTTATAGCATGCCATACTCAGGTGGAGCAATATGGTACTCTGGCTGCTTTAGCCATTATATGTTTTGTTAGCACCATAGTTGTTGGCATACTTTAGTAGCATATGCTGACATGATGAACACTTTCAGTGAGGCGGTAACAGAGTCAGAATCAGTTACAAGAATGAACCAAAAAATGTCCAGAGAAGTTGTTGTTTCAGCTCAACTGTTCATCAAGTGTGAGTTCATTAGTAGGGTTTTGTTATTGGCCACTTAGAAGTTGTGACCAGAGAAAAAGGACTTCTGGTTTATTGTTCATGACCATGCAGTGATGAAGAGCTGACATTTAGGCAACCTCCATGATCTCCAAAATAAGGCTCCTTTTTTTTTTTTTTGGGGGGGGGGGGGGGGGGGGGGGGTGTTTTTTTTTTTGGAGGAGTGGGGGAAATTTTTAAAATAAAAAAAAACGGGGGGGTTTTTTTTTATTTATTTGTACAAAAAAAGGAGAAAAAAATTTT
>Ga0131853_10004312_pt1 | contig 25508 bp, 14 predicted proteins | sample TergutLab28metaG_FD_92764 | JGI IMG/M metagenome (GOLD analysis project Ga0131853, IMG submission 92764) | Labiotermes labralis P1 segment gut microbial communities from Petit-Saut dam, French Guiana - Lab288 P1 (version 2) (version 2) | ecosystem: Host-associated > Arthropoda: Insects >... | reverse complement strand
GTGTTTTGCCTTCTTTTTGTAAGAAAAAATCAGGCCCCCCCCGAGTGGGCACGTTTTACTTTCGGGGGGTTTAATCCCCCCCCCCCCCCCCCCCACATATACCTTCATGACGTTGTGCTTAATTCAGCACAGGGTAACTCTGTCTTGACCCCTCCCGTATCGAGTCAGTTATATTCTGTGTATGGCCTTTAAATAGAAGACCGGGATAGCTCAGTGAACATAGTGATACATAGGCTTATTTTCCTAGCAGTGTGTTTTCCTATCGAAAAGTTTTAGACTGGTTCTGGGGCCCACCCAAGAGGTACTGGGGTCCCGGGGGCCCTTTCATTGTGTTAAATATGGCTCTTTTGTGAGGCTGACCACATACTGCTATCCAGTCCTGAGGTTAAGAATGGACTGATGTCTACTTCCGTTCCCCTTTATGAATCATGACGTGGTGCGTAATTAAAGAGAAGGAATACTGTCAGTTTTAACATTATGTTTGCCATTAAGCTTTTCAGAAGAGTAGCGCGCGGTTCGTGTGACAGTTGTATTCAGGCTGTCTGTCAGTAACAGCCACTCCCTGTCAGGTCTGTGTCCTGGCGATATTGCTACTACAATTATTGTGACAGCCGACACCTGCCCGTTTCTCACGAAGCACTGCCACTGTGTCCTCCGTCTTCCGTCCCGCAAGAAGAATTGCCCTTCATATTTATCCTTACATCTGATGTTTGGACTACAGTTAGTTTATGCTCTATACGCCCCCCTTATTTACGTGTGTTGTTGGATGATGTGTAACTTGGGGTGGCGGTAAAGTTTTGGGATGTAATAAGCGACCGCAAGTCAAAAGGTTCGTAATTTCCTGTTATAGTGTAGGGGTTGTGGTGTTAGAAGGTAAACTTACTGTGTAAGTTGGACTCCACGCGTTGGGGACACAGCGTCCTGCTTTCGTTATGTTAAGAGAATCAGGGTAATGCTGTGCCTGATATGTCAGGTTCACAAAGTTGGTGCAAGTGTAGTGCTACAAGAATGGGAGCTGACTGTGAGGTCAGACCAGACATCTATCTTGGATTTTTGGAAATAAATTTTAAAGAATGGAGGGGTTTAAGAGGAAAGGAATGACTGTATTGGTGTATAAGTTGCTGTCGGCAAAAATTAAAATGGTTCAAAAATTATTTTCCTATTCCAAATACAAAAAATAAAAATCTTTTAACTACTACCTCTTGGAAAATTCGGCAGAATAATTTTTCAGCGGTTTTAAACGTAAGTTTGTAAGCAGATTTCACGCTACGCCTGCTTCATCCCGCCCTCCCCCCCCCCTGCCGAAACAGCGGCTTTGTACAAACCACCAAGTTCTTCTGTACGCTCTACGACCTCCTGTAAACCGTTCATCTTCTGAGAACTCGTACTAGTCTTTCGATCATAATCTGCGCATTGAAACATCTTCATTAAAATTCAGCGTCGTTTAATATCCTAAGAATTACTCTGTAACTGAATTTTCCTGTTTTAGTCATCAATAGGCGAAAAATGTCCATTTTATTGTGTATTTTCAGACCTCCTTTCTCCGTTTATTTCTGCTCTTAACTCTTTTAAATTGTCTTACAGTAACTTGCTGAATAGGCCGGGATAGCTCAGTCGGTATAGCGACACGCTGCGGGCCGGATGATCCGGGGATCGAATCCAGGTGGGGGCGAGAATTTCCGCTTCCGACCATAGCGGTTCTGCTGCCCACCCAGCCTCCTGTAGAATGGGTAGCGGATTTACTTCCCGGGTGTAAAGCGGACGGGATGTGGTGTTGACCACACACCCCCCCTCTAGCGCTTAGACTAAAGAAAAAGTAGAGCTATACCTCTACTCCTTGTCTGTGCTTTCATGGCCTGTTTCAGGGTGAACTCTACCTTTACCTAGTATCTTGCTGAACCATCGTTTTACATGTCGTTCCATAGACCACTTTCTTTAAACTTTAATTTCAATTTGGCAGGTGGTTTGCTGGTTCTATCCATCCTTTCTACATGGCCCAATACAACAGCAAATGTGTTGCGATGAAGCTTGTTTGTTGCTGATGTAAGTGAATAACAACGAAGGGCGTTGCGTACCAGCCAGGGAAAATTTCGCATGATCATCTGATTCATTATGTATATATATATATATATATATATATACACACACACTCGTATATGTTCTTTTGCAAATTCCGTGTCGAAATTAATACAGGATGATTCCTGGTGTCTTCATGGCGATGAAAGTTTGATCTTGATTTCCCGGATAATGTTAAGATACAGCATAGCCTTTTAGATAGTTACCGTCGTTTCGGTAGGACCAACTGTCTGCAATTTAGGGCCAGATTTTATTATTCTGACACTTAATTTTTGTTTCTTTTGGCGCAACCCTCCCCCCCCCCAGTGGACCAGGACCTCCCCATTCACGAGGTTTTCTAGATCACACCCAATGAAGCACCACAGTCGGTAGGATTCCTTTGGATGAGTGATCAACTTGTCGCAGAGACCTCTACCTGAAAACACACAACACTCACAGACAAACATCCATGCCCCCGGCGGGATTCGAACCCACAATCCCAGCAAGTGGACGTCCGCACAGCCACGCCCCAGACCGCGCGGGCACCGGGACCGGCTTACACTTATTTAACGAACTGAAATGTATGAAGGTTCCTTAATTTTGTTCTTCAGTTGCAGTAAATTGTACTGCGAAATTTTTATTTATTGTTTCATATACGAGAGCTTAGGCAGCGAGTTATGACAATTTCTTTCCGACGTTACGGTATAACCCATCGGTCCCATTTTCAGGGTTCAAGATTCTTGTCCCTGTATACTGGGACCGATAGGTTGTCCCGAAACGTCTGTAAAAAATTACCCACTACTCGCTGCGTAATAATAAAAAAGAGCGCAGTTCTCTTCTATTTACCGGCGGAAGCCCTAAATCACGCATTATTTCATATCTATTTGTATATTCGGTCTGACATAGACGTTTACCGCACAGCACATGTAACGTATCATGGCGTGCGGAAAACAATGGTCGTGTTTGGGACGCTACGTCTTGTAATACACATGTTGCATTACATCATGTCACAAAGGAAAGGGAGAAGGTTTTTGTGGTTGACGGTACTCTTCTTACGTTTGTATGTTTCGCGTGACAACAGGATGCCACTCTTGAAAAACATCACATTAGTTTTTTTTTATTTTGTACTGTGACAAACAAATGCACAATTATTTCACAAATTATGACACTCCTACATGTTTCGACACTATCGTGTCATCCTCAAGGAGCTTTCAATTTTCAGGTGCGACTTCCCCGTTGTGTTTCAGTAGTAATTCAAATATGTTAATGTAAAATATAGAACATAGTCTAACACAAGCTTCAAATTTGACGTTCAGGTGATCGTGCATCGTGATAAATTCTTGTAATAAAACCAACTAGATGTGCTAATTTCTCAAATTTATTTTTGGAATAAAACTCTACGTGTTTCGGACAGTTCCTCTGTCCATCATGAGGAGTTTCTCACTGTACACACAGCAATGGTATATGTCATACAGCTTGCGAGCAGGATCAGGACGGAACTGGTTCCGTCCTGATCCTGCTCGCAAGCTGTCAGCGAACCTGTGTGACATATACTCGTACCATTGCCGTGTGTACAGTGAAAAACTCCTGATGATGGACAGAGGAACTGCCCGAAACATGTAGAATTTTATTTCAAAAATAAATTTGAGAAATTATTGCATCTAGTTGATTTTATTATAAGAACAAGTTTCAAAATATAAATATGTATATATGAAATGTAGTCTAACACAACTTTCAACTTGAAAGTTAAAGGTTGTGTTAGACTATATTTTATATATTTTATTTACGTATTTGTATTACTCAGGCAGCTTGTAATCAATGCCTTGCCAAGTTACACAAGTATTTCAAAACAGCTGTTGGTAATAAAATTTACAATTAAGATATTAAGATGTATTGTATTACCAACAGCTGCACTTGAAATATTTGTGTAACTTTGCAAGTTATTGATTGCAAGCTCACTGAGGATGACACGATAGTGTCGAAACATGTAGGAGTGTAATAATTTGTCAATTAATTGTGCATTTGTTTGTCATTGTACAAAATAATAAAAGATGCACGGTACAGTTATTAAAATAATTAAAATCACATTAGTTGTTGTATCTTTAGATTCTTCCACTCAGAATAGTATCAAGGACGGTCGTCAGAGGCTCCACACTTCAGAGTTAAGTTTCATATGATGGTCCAATGCGTGGGCAACATTTTCTGGTAGAAGGGTTGGCACTCCTGATTCCGATCCCTGGCTACTTAAGAGCACCGATTTGCCACCTCTTGATTTCTTTGTCAAGAGTTGCGTCTACACGGTAAAATCGAATCCTGGCCCATTTGAAAGAAAAACCTAAGAATCAGCTGAGTGAGTTGCAATAGCCATGCCTCAAATCGTAGTAGGAAATGCAATATCGACTGGGCAATCGCGGCACCACTAGAGTTCCTTACCAAGTACTTTAGGCAATACTTGATTTAGTCTTTAAGTTTGATTGTGGTTTTAACCTTGTCCAAATATTTTGTCCCGAAAGCCCACCATTCTTTTTCGAACACCCGCTGTAACAATTCTGTGTCCAATTGTGTTTCTGTGATTAGTTGCCATCTTCTTTTGGTTTGAGGTTATTATCAGCTTCATGAGAGAAATCTACACGTACCTTATCCTTGGCATGCAGGTTTCGGTGCTTAATTTGGGAGACTTTTCCAGGGTAAATTATAGGATAATATTGGCGCAGGCAAACGGGGTGTTCATGGTCGAAGTGCTATGCGGAATGGAAGTTCTCTCCTTCCAAGATTTGACGACATGTAGATCAGTACAAATAATCAGAAGTTTCCTAACAACCTACTGCCTCCTACTTCATGCCTGAATAAGGTATTGTACCACGAAGACGGTATCAGCATGTAGCCGAATATTGTAGGTACAACAGAGAGAGCAACTGCGGGCGTCAGTTGCGGGCGGCTTTGGACCGTCAGCCTTAAATTTCATTGTCAGCTTCATTTCGGAGAACCGTTGGTTACAGAGATCATTGAGCGGGAAAGACGGTTAGCGGCAGACAAAGGAATTAGAAGACTGACGCTGGCAGTCGAGTAGGATAGCAGTGCCAGTGAGGTGGTGTATACTGTGGTCACCATAATAACAAATCTTATTATTTCTAGAGGGAAGAGACAGTCTTTATCTTTTCTTTTGTTAGAATATGATTTTTGTTTGCTTAACTGGATAACTGTATACTTTACACCTTAGACACAAATAAATATACAAAGTGTGAAAACAATATACGATTCGATGAACCCCACCCGTATCTCGAAAGAAGTTCCCCTACCGTACTGAGCACGTTGGGGCATATCAGGTACAAAGGGAGATCGTATACATGTAGTTCATGGCAGGTACTTCAATTCCAGCCACTAAAAATTCCTGTACCACCATTTATTAAGTAAATCTTTTGCACTACACAGTGCATAACATTCCATACAGACGCGTTTCCGTGTCTATCGACGCCTTCTTCAGGGTTTCCAGTCTGTGATTTCTCCGCAACCTATCAGATCATTATAAACACTTCGTAGCATTTCTTTATAAGGTCGCAGTTTTATTTAGTCGTAGAAGCATAACTTTGAATACCATTAAAGATCCTTCAGCGATGTGTATGTCTGGTGGAATATTCAAACGTTAAAAACCACATGTGCAGAAATAAAATTTAAAAAAAACTTTCGGAGTTCTTCATTCGCATAAATGCGTAACATAGCGACAAAAATTTTCGGGCGCATGTGAAGTGTCTCAGCCAGCACAGAACATTTATACGGATATCAGTAGATTCCAAAACGGGAAGTAAATTATGTGATGTGATTTGCTATAACCAGTGTCTAGCATAAGATCTTGTTAACAAATGGTGGAACAGAACATGACACACCGTACGTACGACATTAAGATACTGCATATTCCTATTGTATAATCGTGACGTTACGTGTGGCTGGAGCAGTTTGTTACTTTCAACTACAAAATAGAGCAAGGCGTTTGGCGGCCATCGTTGTGCGTCACGGCGTATGGCCGAATGCTAGTCGCTTAGCAACGCACGCCCGACCGAGCAAACTGGATAGCTGTTAGCTGCTACTGGAGCTTCAAAACAATTGATGATCGGCACACTCGTCACCACGGCGCTCGACAGCGAGCATTCGGACGTGAAGACTTCACTGTTACATCGATCATTGTACGTGGACGCTGGGCACCGTTTGCTCTGCGACGCCTGGTCTACTTGCTTAATGTAATCCAGCAGTTACCCATTTGGCTTTTGAACACGTTTGTCTGTGATCTTCCATGCCCGGATTTGAGCGTGGTTCGTTTGTCGCTATCCTGCATTATCTTATGCCTACAATTTACTGTCATTACATTCGTTACGGTCAGAGGAAAGTGTCTTATGGGGTGTGACGCTTTGTAAACTGGCATGTACCGGTGTTTCGGGCGTACCTGCTGTCTCCGTCATTAGGCTAAGTGAATAGTTCGGCTGCAGAAAACAAAATTTATTTAAAGTACGAAGTGGATCAAAGCAAAATGTGGGGTGGGGTGGGGTGGGGTGGGGTGGGGTGGGGATGTGTGTGTGTGAAGTGTAAACAAATAAAATGACACTTGAAAGGTTCTGAACATGATGACGTTGCAGAGGCGGGGGCTTTAAGGGGAAAGATTTGGCTAAGTGAAGGGAGGAATATTACCAAATTTGTAGAAATAAAAATTAAAAATTCTTAAATATAAAAGTGTAGTCATGGTTAGAGGGGAGCGTATGAAGGGGAGAAGGGAGGATAATGGACCAATAGGAGGACATGTATGACCCTTGAAGATGGGACCAGTTGGCTGTTCTGAAACATCGGTAACAAACTACCAATCTGCGTTGCGAAAAATTCCAGTAGAGCGCAGATCTCGTCTGACTAGTTTCATGGAGCAGGGTTTCTGTTAAGTAACAAGTACTTGGCTGGAACGAAATTTACTGAGTCTTCAAAAACCAAATTTTCGTTATCGTGTTTACAACAGCTTGCCTTTTGTCCCTAAAGTAAGCCACATGAATCCAGTGAACGACCTTTCATTCTAATATTATCCTCCCATCTATTGGTAGTTCTTCCATGTGGTGCTTTCGTTGGGCTTCCCTCTCACAATCTTATGACGCACTGCACTATAAACCAAAAGGGTTGAATAATGTAGAATCCCCAAAGAAAAGATGGAATGACCAACTTCACCTTGAGGGTTTTAAAGAACAGACAAACCGCCTAACTTTTCAGATTTCATGATGATGATGATGATTGTTATGAGTGGAGACGGAAAGCATTTACAGAAACATGGAGCTGCAAAAGTTCCTTGTTAAATTTCGTTGGATTAAGAAAATTTGTTTCTGCGTCCGGTTAAGCACTGCAATAGGAAGACATGCGCGGTAGAAGGAGGCGTATTTCCAGTCATTCATGAACTCGTTACTTTACCGAGGTGGGTGAACCCGTAGACTGTCTGGACACCGTGGAAACTTGATAAAGGTCTGCTAGTGCAAGGATTCGAACCTGTGATATCAGACAGTGAATATTATTAAAATTTATGTATTTCACATTATCCATACCGTGCATCACAATTCAGTTATTACAGTTTGAAACAACGAATGCTCTCAGTTCTATTAAAGTCACCACAGCATTACAACACGCCAGCTTCGACATGTTTTGGGGCTTACTGGTCCATCATCAGGGAGCGAAATGCAGAAAAAGGCAAACAACTGTTTTGTACAATTGTGTGCTCCCTGATGGTGGACCAGTAAGGTTGAAATATGTAGGACCTGGAGTGTTGTAATATTAGTGTTATTTTATATACTTATTGGCTCATTGTTTAACGATGTTCAGAAAGTGCAGCGCTGTGTAATGTGGCGAAGAGATGAGTGATGAAACGGTCGTCGTTTAATTTCTGAAGATGTCCTGGTATTTACAAGGACTGAGGAATGTATTACGATTCGCCTCTGTTAGGACAGTTTGTTTGCGGATCGACAGTTGAACCTGGGATTCCATGAATGCGAAAGGAATTCCGTAGATATGGTGATAAAGCCAACAAATGCGTATAAACTTTTCAGAGTATCTTATATTACATTATGTACACAGTAGGCCTGCTACATGTTTCGACCGCAACTGTGGCCAACCTCAGGGTGGTACATTAAAAAGGATATATATTATAAAGTATATTAACCAATGCACAGATTACGGTACTAAGTTTTTAAAATATATGGTTTAAAACATACATTAAAATTTAAAATACAGATAAAATTTTGTTATAAATTATGCCGATTTTCGCATTCGGTGATTGGAATCATCAAATGAAGGGGATGTGATAGTCGGAGCGGAAAAAGTGGATATGACAAATTGGAAATGAGTATAATGGTGTATAAAAAATAAAAAGTCATAGGAGTGGAAAGAGATAATATTAAAACTGCTATCCTACTAAATGCGTGGTGATAGGGACGCATTTCTCCATCGTCTTTACGGTAGGGAAACTGATCAAGCAGAAACAAATCTTAATAATTTAACTCATATAATTGACACCGAAGGAAAGTGATCCCGTTACAGGCCCGGTGTGGCCCAGACGGTGGGTAGAGGTAAATCTCTACTCTTCCATGACCGCGGCACTAGAAGGGAGTGAGTGGTCAGCAGCACACCCCGGCCGCAATTTACCCCCGGGAAGGACCCCCATTGTACAGGAGGCTGGGTGGTCCCCAGGGCCGGTCTGGACGGGCGGAAAATCTCATCCTCACCGGGATTCGATCCCGGACCGTCCAGCCCGTAGTCAGTCGCTATACCGACTGAGCTAACCGGCCCACACTTGGAACCGAACAGGGAAAATAATAATTTGTGGAAGTAAATGTGACAGGGATATTATAATGAATCTTAAAGAAATACGGTACAGCGATGTGGACTAGATCCATCTGACTGGGATAGGAACCAGTGGGAGGAATTCTTGTGGAAAAGGTGTAAAGAAACAAAAGCGAGTTTCGTCAATGCCTTTTTTTTTTTTGCAAAGTTTTCAAGATGCGCCCTTTGCGTCCCCTTTTTTTTTGGGGGGGGGGGAACTTCGATTATCGTGTAGGGTGAATCAGTACAGACGGCAGCGGTGGTGATTCGGCTGTGATAGACTTTATGAAACATCGAGATTTTGAATCAATTTTTGGGGAACCAATGGCCTATGGTAGGAGAATCGCACTTTTCAGATTCAGTCTTACACCCGTTTATGGCTGCTTTTATTTTTTTGGGACATCCGCATTTGGCTAAGATGTCATTAAGTCTGCTAAGATTTATGAAGCAATTTCTTTTTTCTTTTAGTCCGTAGGGAAATATTGCACTAAGTCCATAAGACATTTAATTTTCTTTCTCTTATGACTGTTGTGTAATTACGGAAGAGGGCAAAGTTAATTTATGTTAACAATAAAGTGTGCCTTTATATCAATTCATTATCTCTTCCTTACAACCTTTTCCTTTAACACAAAAAGATAAACGGTACAGTCAGGCAGTGGAAAGGAAAATTCTATAGTTTAATTACATTTAGAATAGGTAATGGTAATGTTCAGTTCGGAGTGTAACATACCGCCAGTTTTATTGCAGTTCTTGAATTAAATTAAAACTGCGATAACAGAAACTATGGGAATTAACCTTTTGAAGCGAGAATTTAATCTAAATTATACTTAAAAAATTCTGTTCCTAGCTCACAGGAAAAGCGTAACGTCTCAATAAAAAGACCAGTTGATTGAAGTTGTTTAGGACAGTATGCGCCTTCCGCAGAACCACATGCACCGTGCGGGCTTAGTGCAGGGAGTTTTAATGTTAAATTAGTCATGACGTACATTTGTAACCACTGGACAATAAAGGGTTGGTACATGTGCTGCATTCTGTGCATTATAATAATTATTATTATTATTCATACCGTTGGTCCATATTTTTACACTAAATAAGTAAATGTAAGACCCCCCATGTAACGACAGAAGCATTGCTGTTACTAACGATGCACTCGCACAACATACATTCCACAACATTTCTAACCAACACTGCAAACCGCACAGTTGGCATGCTGTAAATTTCTGTGAATTTTACAACATAAAGATTGACGGAAGTTAAGACTGGACAGTCATCGGAGTGACCGGGAGAGAACATCATAACAAACTCACGTTACGAATTGACCGGAAGAGAATATCATAAAAATCTCACGTCACGAATTGACCGGAAGAAAACATCATAACAACCTCGCGTGACGAAATGACTGAAGTAAAAATAATAACAACCTCATATTTGCGAATGTACGGAAGTGAACGTCATAAACGTTTTGCATGACGAAATGACCAGAAGTGAACATCGTAACAATCTCATATGGCGGAATGTACGGAAATTAAGAACATAACAATCTCAAATGACGGCGAATCGGTAAGGAAGCATCATAGGAGAGCATATTCGGAAGGGACTACATAAGTGTGTCACATGTCCACTGTTGTACTGTAGAGGATTTAATTCTGGATAGTCCATATTTAGAACACAAAATTTGATATTCTTTTGTGCTTATTGTTACCAATTAAAGCAGCCATGCGTTCTTTTATCTGTATATTAACACACATGTGATTTCGTTTACCCATACCCATATATCTTGTTGTCAAGCCATATCCTCCTGACGATGACCACATGTTAAATCGAAACATGTCGAGTTAAATAGTGCACTTCGATCAGTATATTTTATGAAGTCGTATTGCTGTGATTATCTAGCGCAAGTCTGTTTTCCAGTGTGTTGCCATGTTAATATGACGTGATATCGCGGACAGGTGTATAAGGGCAAAAGGTCTGTTTTAGCCAAGCCATACGCCATAAAAATGTATGGATGAATGGAGGTATAGCTCCACACAGACACACACACACTAGATGGAAATGATAGGTGAGTTAGGCGTCCCTAGCCGCTTTACTTCAAGCGACAGGAACATAGTTGAGACACAGAGATGACATTAAGGCAGCGGGGAAGAGAAACATGCACCTTTTAGTTTGGAAGCGAACCCCGATACGGACACTAACCCCCCTGTAGTTCAGTCGCTGTATGATTGAGGTACCCTTTTCGGGGTTAAATGCACTTCTGGTTCCGTTTTGTGGTTCTCGAAGTGGACTGAAAATATCCTGACAGGAAACCATTTGACTTGACGCCAGTAGCGTAGTCTTACTTCTGATGGTATTACTAAGCAGTAGTTGATACAGTGAATAAATTATGTGTTGGGCACTCCCTGGTTCGATCCCCCACGTTGTAAGTGATCGCAACAACAAGAAAAAAAGAAAGAGGCAAACCTTGAGCGCCGTCGTCCATCAGACTCCTTTCTGTGGCCTCGGTGTAGGAATAACCGAAGCTGTTCGGGTGGGAGAAAGAGCAACAGGAAGCGTGTAAATTGCATTCCGCTTTGTCAGGAATTGTCTTATTGCTACTGTCACTTGACGCCAAGACAAACGTATGGCGAAAGACAACGTTCCTTGTTTCTTAAGCAAACAGTTGTAGTAGGGTTTAGCGAAGGCTATTTGCAGCTGAAATTCTTGAATCGCATTCCGGGCGTTTCACCTCCTTTCTAACACTTTTTTTTTAAAAAAACATAAATAATTCTATTTACAACCTGTGTACAAACTTTTGATTCGTCCACCAGAGTGAGTGCTTCAGGCTTTCGCCTTCTGTCGTTCTTCGTCTTACGTATGGTGGTAAAATCATTTGGGAGCCATACAGGAGAGGAGGTTGTAGAAAATGTTTATACGTCAGAGCTTGTTGGTAACTCAGGAATTTACAGTGTTCCGTTGGAAAATAAGTTTACACAGTGCATATATTTTGGTCTCTGCCGTGGAAGAAAAGGGAAATGTGTCGTCCAAGAAGAAGATGGAGAGAACAGGCTCATCTGAAAGCGAATGAGTTAAACAGGACGAGACTTACAGCCCTGAGCCTTCAGCATTTATGATGATGGAGATTGTGATGGTGACGATATTTCCGGTTCTTTATTTGCTGAAGTAACGAAAACGTTTCATGTGTAACTGTACTGCCATACCACTACTTTCCCAAGCAGACTCCGCCAATACTGACGCACTTATCATGTCGTGGGGCAAGTTCTTCTGTTCCCTTTTGATAGCAATCCATCTTCTGTATTATCAGCCATTGTTTCACAGCTTTTTTCACATCGTGATCGTCCTTAAAATTTTGACGCAAAGATTTTGTTTTGGCGCTGAAAACAGATGACATTCGCTCGGCGAAGGGTCCCCTGATGTAATCACAGCGCTGGTTCTTTGGCTACCGAATTGTTCGGCGTATAAACGTATTTTCTGTCCGACCCTCGTATGAGTGTGTGCGCCATTATTGGTTTTTTTTTATTTACAGTAGAATAATACGAACGTTACAAGTATATTGAATTATCGTTTTCACAATTATCCATTATATGCGCAGTATTTACAGCCTTAATTTTGGTAATATTTTACGCCAACAACAGTTGATTGTTAATTGTTGAAGCCCTGTGATGTGAGTTAGACGTTAAACGGTAAACTGATTAACCGATAACAACAGTCAGGAGTTTTGTAACACAAAACAAAGAGCCCTGTGACATATGATAATATATTTCTGTATCAAGCAGTAATCTCCCCCATTTCCCGATCTTTAGACCTCACAAGTGACTATCTAGATAGACGTTCGTCGAAATTTTGATATCAATTTTTTACAGTTTTCCGTGTGTGGCTGTGTTGCCCACAGACTTGATATTGCACCAATCCACACAGGAGCCATTAATCTTTTAAAGCCTAGCGGTCACTTTGCGTGCCACCAGGTTTAACATTAAAAAATTGTATGTTGTGCTCACATTGTGTTTGTTCTATATCCACCTTCGCCTTATACAACATTAACAGACTGGTTTGGTGTAACCAATGTGGAGAATGTTTACAGCGCGGTAGGCACTGAGTCCTTATATAAAGCAGAGAGGTTTTGTGTTTAAACGGTTAAGAAATTCATTAACATTACAGTGTCACTGCTTATTAACTGACCAATTCTAAAATGTTCTTCCAAATCATCCTTACAGAATAAGCTGGTCCACCACCATCAGCGACTTGACAGCAAAATACTCACACGCATTTTCAAGATTTATCAAATCGGTAGATTTCTATAAACTGCAATAGAATAGGTAATGACTCTTATTCGTAAATACCGGTTATAAACAACCTGCGCACAATTCTTGATTTTGGGAAATTCATATAAGCATCTGCTAATGATATACAGGGTTATTCGAAATGATTGTCGGGGTTTTAACAACTTGTCATACAAAATACACTTGAGATAGGAGTATATATATTTTTTATCTAATAGAACAACACTCCAAAGATTTTGTTACATACCTTACAGGTGCTCTATATGTTAACCCTTTGTGATTCTACAAACATCAACATGATAATCGAGTTCGTTCCAAACTGACAAATTGTTAAAACCCCGACAATTATTTCGAATAACCCTGTATTACTAGAACTAAAGACACTAACCTAAGCAAACTAGGAGGATAAACTATTTTCAACCACAAATATTGTAATTACTTGACTTAATAAGTAGTCTTATATATAAACACCAGCCAATTGTTAGATTGTTAGATAAATCAATTATTAAGATTAAAAATGTTCATTTAAACATTAATGTACCTTAACATAAGAAAACCAAATCATGTAGTATTACTCTGTAATGGAGCACGTTGCCAATTAAAAAACAGTTCGAAGATTCAGTACCTGCCTAAGCATGGGTAACACACAACCGCTTCATGATTTATTTCTACATTCACTTCTAACTGACATACGTTTCACTAATTTTAATTATGACCTGTTGAATGCAAACGGAACAATACAGAATTTTCAAGCGTACTTTTATATATATATATATATATATATATGTGTGGCTCTGGTAATTTATCTTAATTTTTAAATTTTGGCTTTCCTTTGCCTTTAGTACATTTTTGTCTTTAGCTCGGTATTTTTTGCACAACTGTCACTATGACGGTATTTGGTTTTATGTAAAACGAAAAGAAATCGATAATATAAGTTATAATCTCACTTGTTTTGAAAACAAACTGAGGATAAAAAGTCGAAACGTTCCCAAAACTGTAGCCATACCGCATGACATTTTTCCGAAAAGACTAGAAAATTTCTACCCACAGTATGTTTCGTGTCGTGTCGAAACGTCTTTTGAATGGACGTCGGTAAGATTAGGTAGATATATAACTGGCTTGTGATTGTTTTTAATGGCTAGCTATGGAATTACAAAAATTTTTTAAGTTACGAATTCGTTATGTTGCCATTTTTTTCCCTCGCAGTTCACAAGACATGAATATGCACTTGGTTAACTCAATGTTCATGTCTAGATAGACCACCTTACTATCAACACACACCCTCCGCTAAGTCCATGACAAAAAAGGTATTGACTTAAAACAAATTTTAGATTCTTATAATAAAACCAAATAGATTCACTAATTTGTCCAAATTTATTTTTGGAATAAAACTCTACATGTTTCGGACAGTTCTTCTGTCCATCGTTAGGAGTTTTTCACTGTAAACACAGCAATGGTATAAGTCATACAGGTTTGCTGACAGCTTGCGAGCCAGCTGTCCGAAACATGTAGAGTTTTATTCCAAAAATAAATTTGGACAAATTAGTGCATCTAGTTGGTTTAATTCTAAGAATTTATCACGAGGCACGGTCACCTGAACAAATTTTGGACTGGAACTTACTAAGATTCTTTTCTACAGATGGTAACCCATGAGGCTTATTTTAATAGAAGAACTTTCCCTTCACACCCGAAGTACTGACAAATATTTTGAATATAATATAAAATAATTCTGTTTGTGTTTTGTTACACAATCCTGACTTTTACACAATTTCGGCTGACACAACTTCAATTTTTGTAAAGTCGATATATTAGCTGTTTGAGAAAGTAGCATTCGGGTAGGTTTTATTAAATTATCTTTCCTCAAGTACCAAATTGAATAATTGTCCAAAAAGATAAGACTTTATTCAGTTTATTATACTTCTGTAGACAGCTCTACATGTTTCGGGTGTTGAAACCCATCATGAGGTCGTACAGCCGTAATTACAGCTTCTGCTACTGGTCAACTGGGTCTACTGCCATCCGCTCTCATTGTTGAGTTCCAACTCAGCAACTAGAGCGGATGGTAGTAGACCCAGCTGACCAGTGGCAGAAGCTGTAATTACAGTTGTACGAGCTCCTGATGAAGGGTGTCAACACCCGAAACATGCAGAGCTGTCTACAGAAGTATAATAAACTGAGTGCAGTCGCATTTTGTTGGACAAGTATTCAATTTGATTCTCGATGCACGGACCCATGAATATAAAATTCCTCAAGCATATTTTTAATTTCCTTATTATGGCATTTATAAAAGCTGAAACGTGTTCCAAGCAATAACTACTGATAAAAAAGTTAAGTTGTGATTAATTGTTTGCGCTTCTCTTTTGTTACTCATATATCACATGATGGCTTTTTCAAAAGCCGAAACATGTTGGCAGCAATACAAACTGATCAATAAGGGTAAGTTGCTAAAAATGAGTTGTGCTTCCCTTTGTTACCCCAAATATCAAGACCGGATATCTTTAATACGTGACAAGTACAGTTTTTATTAGGTTCTTCATGGTGGTAAAACTTACTTTTCTGCACCCTGTAGCTCCAGATACTGATAAACCCCGAAGAAGAATTATATCCCTTTACCCCTTTGATGTTCTGGTTCATAGAAATCCCGAACATTGAAAATCTGCACTGTATTGCCAACGTCACCTGGATTTTAAGAAATTGAATTTTAGGATTTGAAGCTCCTAGCATTAAGGGTGTTATCAAACAAACACTTGCTAGGGAGTGCTTTGTGTTTAGGGTAGGGCACCGAAGAACTTAGAGCGTCCGGTTTGCGTAGTAAAGGCGTAGCGACGCCATATTGCCTGAGGTTTATTGGCAGGATATGAAATACATTGTGTAAATTTACAAGATTCTTGAAATGACAAAAATAAAAAAAATTAATCAAATTTTTATTGTGTGACTCTAAACCCTTACCATATCTGTGTATAGAACATACAGATCTATTACAACACCACGTATTTGACATAATTATGAAATATTAAGACAGATTTGTGCTTGTGCTTAAGGCAAAGCAATGTGCAAAAGTATTATATATTACAGTTCCAAATGATTTAGTTCTTAATCTGGGCACCAGGTGGAGGTGATCTGTGAACTGCACGCTGAGGCCGTTTTATCCCAAGCACCAGTTGAATGAGAGGCACGCGGTGGCGTAGTTCGTTGATGTACTGCGCTACAAGCAGGAAGGTCAAGGGTTCGATTCCCGATGTTTTCATTGGAATTTTTCTTCGACATAATCCTTCCGGCCACACTATGGCCCTGGGTTTGACTCGGCCTCTAACAGAAATGAGTACCAGAAATATTTCCAGGGGTTAAAGATGACCGGTGCAAAGGGCTGACAACCTTAACACCTTCATGTGCAGATTGTCTGGAAATAAGGGAGCCTCAACCTCCTGGAAACATCATGTCCTGTCCAGGCCTGTAATGGGATTGCTTTAACTTTACCGATTTAATGAAAGGCTGTAGTTGCCCCAAAGCTTGACCCTATGGTGAAGAGAAAAAATTATCTTCCTGCCAAGTATCGTATGTAACCGTAAGGAGTCACATTACTGACCGAACTGTCAAACTGGATGTTTGTGAATTATTTGATAGTGAATAACCCTAAGCCTCCTGGCACTCAATATAGGGCTGTACAATTCTTTATATGACACCGGTTAACCCTGCAAGGTCCATTCGTTACTTTGTGTACCACCAGATTTAACACTAAACAACACAAGCACTGTACGTATAACGTAACGTTGAGGCGCGTTCGTGCAACCATTGTTGCAGTGGATAAGCAATAAATATCACATATTCTGATTGTGTGTCTATAGCCATAGGTATCCAGCATGCAATGCGCATGCGCCATGTTGTCATCCGTGGGCCGCCCGGATCTACTATACTTTTTCCCACATTATCTTATAAAAGTCATGTTTTGAAAAAAGAAATTATGTATGTGTGTGTTGGGGGGGGGGTCAACTAAAATAATAATACAATAAAAAATAAAAGTTATTTTTATTTTATGATAAAGCTTTCTATGATTTAAGATCTTGTCTCTTTGTAGATATTTACCGACTTTTCATAATACTGTGTAACATCCAAGAAGATTTAAATCTTCATCAACTCTATTGTCAGAACCTCAAACCTCACACTATTTGTGTTTATTCTAAGAACGTATCTTCATTTTAACCCAAGTTGCCTTCTGTTTGCAGGTAAGCGGTTCGGGAATAATATGAAACAGGAATTGGGACTTAAGAACTGTTCCAGCGGTAAGTGTGACATTTACAGTCTATTTGTGTCTATTTTAGAAATGTTTGAACTTCTAGATTGTTGCTGCAGCCTGCCGAGGGATATGAATCCTTGTACTCCATTATAAATATGCTGATGTCTCGGTAAATTGTAATTACTTTATCATAAGATTATATCCCCACTTTGTTCTAAAGATGAAGGAAACAGTGTTCACCAGAATATTGTCACCATACATTTTATATTTTGTTTAAAAAATAACCAACACCTTGCACAAATACATAAAATTCATTAAATAGTGCTGTCATTATTTACTTGTGTGTATGCCAGCCATTTTGTTCTCTCTTGTGGGGGGGGGGACTGTGCACATTTAGAAAGGTTCTGAAGACCTCGCGTTAACCACTGTAACAAAGGAATGTATGCCGATTGTTCTGTGGTAACTTGCAATACCAAAATTTTATCTGCATTTTGTCTGCAGTTCGTGTAGGCCAGCCTTACGGTTTTCAGTAAAAATCTTTAAAATAAAGTTACGTGTACTATATAATTTCTATATACATGTATATATTGATTTTTTTCTCATACCGCAAAGTCGATAATGCACACTTTTTGCGTATAGAAGTTGGTAGGTAATAACAGTATTGTTGGTTAAATTGTTTATATTTTGTAACATCTTAATCATTCGATTAAATAGATTCTCTTAAGCTTTTGTCTATTTATACCAGACTACATTTCTCAATGGCCGGTCTCCGTGGCCACGCGGTCTAAGGCGTAAGTCTGCTGCCGCTTGGCTGCTGAGATTGTGGGTTCGAATCCCACTGGGGCCATGGATATCTGTCGTGAGTGTTCGGTATTTTTAGGTAGAGGTCTCTGTAACGGGCTGATCACTCGTCCAGAGGAGTCCTACCGTCTGTGGTACGTTGTTTTGTGTGATCTAGAAATCTCGTGAATGAGGAATCTCCGTCGTTTACAGCAGTCAAACTCCAATTCTGTACATAACTAGCTGTCATTACGGTCCATATACTTTCGTTATGATTCCATGCAGCGATATCGGCACTTCATTTTGTACAAATAGCCTAGACACGATACAGAAGGAGTCACAAACGTCTGATGAAAAACATATATACAAAGAATTGTGCATCTAATAATTTCAGACTTTTTTTAATTCCTCGACATTTCTATGTAGTATTTGCCTATTATTGTTATTATTATTATTAGTTAAAAAGTAGAATTTTAAAAAAATACTACAGTTTTTAGATTCGTTCACGAAATTGCGAGACACGACTGTGAGCTTCGTCTTGTCCGTCCGTTCGTTCGTCCGTCCGTCCGCATGGAACAACTGAACCACCACTGGACGGATTATTATTAATGAATTTCATATTGGAGAATTTTTCGAAAATCTGTCGAGAAAATTCAAGTTTCATTAAAATCTAACGAGAATAAACCGTGCTTTACATGAAGACCAACATACATTTATTATAATGTCTAGAAGAATTCTTCTCTAAATTAGCGATGTGTTAGACAAAAAGATGTAGAGAAATTCAAGGCTCAATATTTGTTCAGTAACTATTTTTCCGGAAATCGTGCCGATTATGAGACAATGTGGATAAATGTCGTACAGCCAGACAGGCCACATTTGACAATATGGCTCATGCGTTTTGCGTGCTGGGTAACTTAAGCTAGAGTCGCACACTCAGAATATGAAAAACTGGGTTTTGGAATGTGGCACTAAATGTAGCTAAGTATATGTTACTGTAAATGACTCCGGATCTCTGCATTAACTGTGCGTCATCCAATACGGCCTCTTAGATACAAAATGTCCTCGTATATATATTTACTTGATCGCCGATGATTTTACTTTGTATAATAACGTAGTTTAGTTATCACCCTGTAATTGTTGGAAGCTCCCTATCTTTTTCATTTGGAGCTTCTTTATGTCTGCGCGAATTGTAGGATTTGTACCTACTTAAAACTCTAGTGACTTCTCCACTGCAAACTACAGAACAACAAGTCTGGAAAAAAAAAGCATGCGAAAGTTTCGGCTGCATATTATTCACCCGGAAATCTTTTCTATTACTTATTTTGGTTTTATTCTACTTTCTTCTTTTATGGGTCGGTGGGGTATTCTTACTGAAATAGTCTGGGTTCTTGCTTCAGTTTGCAGATGCTGGACCACACACATCACTATTCTGGCCCTCCCTTGTGTATCGTGGTTCCACAAAGCCGTCGGCATATTTCGTAACATGGTCAGTACGGATGTAATGGGCACATTCTGGATCGTGTGAATTCATGTATTATCGTTATGCTGGGGTAGTGAATGGGCTATGATTTGGACAACCTCGCAGTCATTTTTGGATTTTCGGCATGGAAAAAAGTTTATTCTGCTCTCCGTTGTCCACATGGACCTTGTGGCGCCTCCTGCTTAGTGGGAAACGAGGGAATTTCTATGTGGGCAAGGCGGTCGAGGCCTGAAGCTGACTAATCCCCCTCCATGCAGTGCTGAGGCTGTTTGATTCTAGCTTTATGGCAAGCAGAGCGAGAAATTTAGTTTGAACTTCACTATTTACTTTGACTCTTCTAACTGTAGTGTATTCTTTAATTTTTCTTTACCCCTTAATTTAACCTTTTGAACTCTACTTATCCTTTAACTTTACGTTACCTTGTGACTTTGCTTTACCTTTTAAATTTATTTCGTCATTTAACTCAGCCTTACTTTTCAGTTTCACTTTATTCTTTAATTTTACTTTGCGTTTTAACTTTAAAATTTTTACTTTAGGTTTTATCTTCTTTGTCCTTGAACTTTACTCTTCCTTTAACTCTATTTTGCTTCTTAACTCTAATTTACTATTTATTTTATGATTTGAATTTAACGCATTTTTTATCTTTACATTTGAACTTTACTTTAGTCCTTAGCTTTACTCTACCGGTTATCTAATTCCAGTCTTACAGGAATTCACTTTTCTGTACTTATGCATGCAAATTAAATTTTGTACTCTACAGAATTGTATAATTCTCTAATCGTTCTTCTACCTGACCGCAGCTAACGCCTCAGTCATTAGTTCAGAACATACAGCATCGGATTGCAACATGGTTAGTAAATAACGATTTTGAAAGGATTTGTCAAAGCAGCTGTATAGCCCACGTTTACCTTAATATACCGGAATCTTTCTGGCGAATCTCCGGAAACCCCACAATCAGGACATTCCGCGTTTCAACCGACATTCGAACTGGACGAGTGATCAGCCCGTCGCAGAGACCTCTACCTGGCAACACACAACACTCACAACAGACAAACATCCGTGCCTCTGGTGGGATTCGAACCCACAGTCTCAGCAGGCGAGCGGCCGCAGACCTACGCCTTAGACCGCGCGACCACCGGAACCGGCTTAGTTCTAAGTAATCGTGTTAATGTGTGATAAAATTGGAAGTATATAACGTTTTGGATTCGTGAATATTATATCGTTTTTTCTCTGACGTACCTTATTTAAACAGAGTTGTTAATTGCTGCATGAAAACGACTGTGTAAAATCCGTAACTACATTCCACATTCAGCACAAATGTAGCACTGCAGTTTGCTAGATCTCAGAGTACATATGATCTCTAGATCTAGAGCTTTTCTGTTCTTTTATGCGTTATATTCAATTAAATGTTTTTTATTGTCTGTCATAACGACATAAGTAAAGATTGTTGGAGAAATTATCAGATTTCATTATGTTCTGCGTTTATTTGCACTGCAATAAATTCTTTCACATGAACAAACACTATACTGAGGCCAAGGAAATGAACCCTGTGGATTTGACTCCTTAGCAACACATTCGAGCAATTACCCATCCTTCTGTCTGATAATAGGTAAAATAATTTCATTAGAGGCCTGGACAGGACCTGAGGGTTCCAGGAGTTTGAGGTTCCCAGATTCCAAGACAATCGACACATGAAGCTGGTAAGGTTGTCAGCTCTATGCACCGGCCGCCTTTACCCCCCAGGAAATATTCCAGGTACTCATTTGTGTTGGAGGCTGAGTCAACCCCAGGAACATAGTGCGGTAGGAAGGATTATGTAAATAAAAAATTCCATCGCGAATCGAACTTGCGACTTTCTGGCTTCTAGCGCAGTGCCTCAACCAACTGCGCCAACGCATGCCCCCTTCTCTCTGGTACTTCCATATTTTACCCTAGAGGCATTTCTAGTTGTATTCGTATGAATGTTGGTAGTGATAGAATTAGTTAATGACAATCTCTTTGGGCTGGCTGACGCAGACTGTAAGTTTCTAGGATGTAATGCTACAGCAGAAACAGAAAGGAGGACACTCGATGGTCGTTGTCTATACAATTCGTGGGATTTAACTTTTGGTAGCCTCAGTGTAACGATTTCTATGTTTGAAGTCGATGTTGTACACGTGTCTGTGTGTGTGTGTGTGTGTGTGTGTGTGTGTCTGTCTTAACGAGAAATAAATTTATTTTTTAATAATTCGCAGCTGCAGTAATATGGAATCCAAACTTGTAATTCCATTTGTCTGAAGGTTTTCACGACGGAATTGGTTCACTTTCTAGCCCTCAATTTTATGACAACGTGCAGTCTGGTGCGGGTGTGTCCCTACCTTAACGATGTAGGCGGCCTATTACTCCGAAACATGGTACAAGCCCACCATACTGGACATCGTTACGTGCCGGAAGACACTTAAAGATTTTGCGTTGTGTTAACGACGCTGTCAGCAGACCTGTGTCAAACTGTGGGACTGTAGAATAGTTAGTAGAAAGATGTGTACATTGTGAATCGCGAAAAAGTTGGGGGGAATCGGAGATATTTGCGTGGACGAAGTGAGTTAATGTAATAAAGTGTCAGGAAATTTGTTGTCCATTCAGAGATTCGAAACGGGTACGTCCTGAATTCAGTAATTTTGCCTTAACGCTACAGTAACCTGAGCGGTGTAATACTTTCTGTATACTCGTATTGTGAGGGGCTTGGATAGCTCAGTCGGTATTGCGACTCGTTACGGGCTGGACGGTTCGGGGATCGAATCCCGGTGTTGGCGGTTTTTCCGCAACCGTCGAGACCGGGCCTGGGTCCCACCCAACCTTATATGCAATGGGTACCGGGTCTTTCCCGGGGGTAGAGCGTCCGGGGCGTGACGCTGACCACACACCACCTAGGGCCTAGGTCAAAGAAAGAGTAGAGCTATTCCTATTCTCCGTATGGGACATTGTGCCCTGCTATAGGGTCAAAGTTATACTCGTATTGAGAGTAAGAAACCTGACGGCTGGTCGATGGAAATATTTGACCTTTTTGTTAAGATTGAAAAGCCTGGTTAACTGTTTTTGGCACAAGAGTAGGTAAATTGTTCAGTTGCGTACTAACGGCCCGCGCAATTAAAAATGTAGGGGAGTGGAGGTAAAATCCCACTTAATCTTAACCGTTAACACTAGATGGAGGCGAGTCGCTGTTTTTGTGACTCGGTCGGTCGCTTTCTTCCCGGGATACGGCCTGCGGTACCCATTGAAAGGGAAGGTGGGTGGGCGTCTGGTTTGGTCTGGAAGCACTGCAAAACAGACAATTTGCGGGAAATCGAAACACGTTGCCACCTTGGACCGTCCCGTAGCCTAGTCACTACACTGACAGAGCCAACCCGGCCCTGGTATTCTGTTTAGCTTCTCCATTTAAAAGTACTGGAGGGAACGTTGTATTTCCCAGAATTCCCTGGTTTTGTCTGAAAATATTCTCTATATTTCCATGGTAAAAACCCTTTTCTTTTTTGTCTTTTATCATGGTGAACGTGCGTATTTGTTTGCTTTCAGTTATTTTGCATCTGAGAATCGCAGCGAGGCACAACGGATTTGTAACACAATCAATAGCGAATGGAAATACGGTCTCATGCAGTGGCTATCTCGTGTATCATTTTCTTTCGCAGGTGTCCTAATGCATGTTTCTGCTTTCCTGGAAATCAGTGTATTCTGTCGAAAGGCAACCTGCTCTTGATCCGCGCTCACGAATTGCCCGAGAGTGAATTTGAATTAAAATATTTTTCTGGGACTCCGCAATGCCGAAGCTGAACATGAGATGCGTAATGGTTATTAATCTTTTGACGCCTAATGTCAACTATAGTGGTCGTACCGCACCGCTAACCTCTAAAGTTTTATTTTACATATTTATTCAACAAATATAGGTAATGAATATTTTAAACATGGTATATACTCTCCGATTTTTTCTCTTCTAAATGTAGTTTGTTTCATAATTCTAACGTATTTGGTTCCTGTATTATTCACATTTTATATACAGGATGTGCTAAAATTAAAAAAATAATTCCGGCGCCAAAAGGTTAATTAATTATTGCTTAAACGTTTGAAGCCTACTGTTTGTGTGATGCACCAAGGTTTAACTTTCAAGAACTTCACGTTCTGTGTTTTGTATTTATCTGAGAACAGACAACGACTTCTGCCCTATATAACGCCAAATGATTGATTTCTATAAACGAGATGAAAAGTGTTTACTGCGCGGCATGATATGGGTCTTTAAATAAAGCAGTCTGCGCTTCGTCTTGTAGGGTTAATATCACTGCAGACAGTATGTGGTTAAGAAGTGTGAAATGTGTGTAACATTATGTTTGAAGTTAGACCGGAACTTGATTTAGTGGTGTGTTGTTTCTGGTAGTTGACGTTTCGGATTAAACTGCAGCTTACTCCCTCATTCTAATTTCACTCCTTTTCGAATTTCGAGACACTTGAATTATAAGGTACATACCACCCTTGTCTTCGGTTACTCTCTTCTTCGAATCAGGGAGGGTAAACTGATAATACCGAACGACACTTCGGCAATATTTCGTAATCAGCTGAGAGAAATTCTGGTATATTAGCTCAAATTATGCCACAACGTATACATTCTCTATCTTTTTTTTTTGTTGCAAAAGCCACCCCCTCCCCCCAGTGGGCCAGGGCCTCCTCATTAACGAGGTTTCTAGATCACACACACAACGAAGCACCACAGTCGGTAGGACTCCTCTGGACGAGTGATCAGCCCCATCGCATAGACCTCTACCTGACAACACACAACACTCACAACAGACAGATATCCATGCCCCCGGTGGGATTCAAACCCACAGACCCAACAAGCGAGCACTCGCACACCTACGCCTTAGACCGCGCGGCCACTGGGACCGGCAGTTTCTCTATCCCCACCATTCCGTTATTCATCAATTATCATAATGTTCGCCTTCATAAAATCTACGATATTAATGTCGGTGTAATGTGAATCACCAAAATATTCACTTGTGTCACAGCATTAACAGTGATATGTGCGGTCACCGCAAAACTTTCTGTTTCACCATATGACATCCGTTGGTTTTAGAACACCTTGTACTTCTCTTTTACTCCGTGTTTACGGCCAGTAGGCTAGTGTCATTGTAAACAGCGTGGGTTGCAAGTTCAGCCGTAAATAGGACGGTAAGCCTTCTCAATTGTACGAATCTAGTCAGCCATTGCGGAAATAAAGTTTCTCCACGACCACTAAAATGATACCTCTAGAAGAATTCCAAGAAATGTCGTGAGAGGAAAACAGGATTAAAGGATTGACGATGTTTTTTCAGTGGCAGGAGAGGATTTTACGTGCTGGTGTGTGAGAAATATTTGGATCTCCTGCTAAACAATACGCACCGTAGAGCGTCAAATGGTAGGGCTATAATGAATGGGAAATTGGTTGGGAAGGAATTGTCGTTCTTTGGTTGCAGCAAAGTGTTAAAGTTGTGGGGAGGAGGGGGTTTGGTAAATCCTTGAAACGCTGTAGGGTACGTGACAACCCGCCTGGGATTCAAAACCAGACTTCTGCCGGAACTCATTTAGTAATTACATTACCTTACGTTAGATTATATATACACAATATGCTCCCTAAATATTTTGGTGCCCATCCTCAGGTAGGTGCATTAGAAACGATGTATTTCAGTACTTCTTGAACTAATACACAAATGCAAGATATTAATTATTTTCATGTTTTTACCGTGCAATAATTGAATTTTATTAAAATATAACCAACTAATTGCACTAATATGTGATACTAAAATCTTATTTACACATTAAAACACGTCACTTGGTTAAAATAATT
>Ga0131853_10004310_pt1 | contig 25517 bp, 12 predicted proteins | sample TergutLab28metaG_FD_92764 | JGI IMG/M metagenome (GOLD analysis project Ga0131853, IMG submission 92764) | Labiotermes labralis P1 segment gut microbial communities from Petit-Saut dam, French Guiana - Lab288 P1 (version 2) (version 2) | ecosystem: Host-associated > Arthropoda: Insects >... | reverse complement strand
GTTCATTGCTGTTCATCACTGGACCCTCTTCTGAGCCACTTGGAACCAGGCTGCGCATTTCACAACTTTTTCTATAGCACTCAAGTCACCTACGGGTAAAAAGGCCGATGCAATTATATTAATAAAAATCCAACGAGATGCAACAGTATGCAGTCTGATTTATTTTACTGCAGAATCACTCTTCATGTTTCGGGTGTCCACCGCAACCATTATCAGGAGTACTAAAAACTGTAACCGCAGCCTCCGGTACAGGTTATAATATCGGCACAGCTACTTCCCTCCAACGTGGCCAGGTTGGGACTGGACACGCTGGAGGGAAGTAGCTGCACCGATATTATGACCTGTACCGGAGGCTGCGGTTACAGTTTTTAGTAATCCTGATGATGGGTGCGGTGGACACCCGAAACATGTAGAGTGACTTTGCAGTAAAATAAATCAGACTGCATACTTTTGCATTTCGTTGGAATTTTATTACTATAGACTTATGATGCACTGAACCATGAATTAAAATCCGATGAAATTCAGTGAGGAATTACTTCTTTTCTATCTTTGTTGTGATAATCAATAAATCAATTTTTTTTGGAAGTTAAAAGTAAAAAAAAAATCACTTCTTAAAAGGAGGAATTTCTCTGAAATTCGTATTACTTTCTTCGTCAGTGAAATAAAGTGTGTTGAGGTACATTTTCGAAAATAGAACTCATCACCTGCATAAGTATGTGAAAAGTACTACCGTGTGAGAACGACTTATCATGCGCGGTTGTCAGATAAAGTATGTACTTTTTCATTGACTGGCTTCTGTCGTGCAGAACGTCCGGGCTAGGTACGACCATAAATAAATGTCCTTCATTGCAAAACAGAAAGAGCTATCGGCCAAACAGAAAGTCTTTGGTAATGCAAAAGCTCACATTTTTTATTCCGAACATGCAACGCTGTCTATGTACATGTGCATACTCAGAAGATTCTGCTTCCGTGAAAGGAGGCAGTGCAACTAGTTACGAGGGAGAAACGATGCATTGCGGCAGCATTTGGACGTGAAAACATTCTACCTGCGCGGCAAAAGCAGGCACATTTGCCACATATGGGGGCCTGAGAACCCTCGTGTTTTGTTGTAGCATGAAACAACGCCCGAAAAATGAATGTATGATGCTGGCTGATGGCAGGAGGTGTCATTCGTCCTTCCTTGGACGAAACGAGTAAGTGGAATTGTGTACTTGCTCGAACTGCATATTCATTTCTGAGAGGCTGTTAGTTTCTCAGTTAGTCAGAAATTTTCTATTATTTTACGGAAGCCCAAGGTTCCTTACCGTGTGTACAAGTTCCTGTCCACTTTGTCTCTACCCTGAACCAGATTAATCCAGCCTTACACCTACGGTTTTCAAGTTGCCTCATTCCTCCAGTTTTCCCCATCAAACCCTGTACACGTTCCTCTTCGTCATGCGTGCTCCATGCCTCGCCCATATCATGCTCCTTATTTTGATGATAGCATTTATATTTCGTAAGGAGACCTTGCTGAGACCTCTCACAATAATCCTTCGAAGTCCAAGACCCTGTGGAAAAGTTCGTGAGATTTTGAATCTTAATGGTGAGGTTTTGTTAGCCAGTTGACTCCCCCAAAGTGAAGGACCACCTCTTATCTGCTTTCCGCGACTGCATATTGATTTATACAGTCGAACTTGGTTATAACGTCATCGAAGGGTTAGAATAAATTATGTCATTGTAAACGAGTGTCACTGTAAGCGAGGTATAGGGAGACAGTGAAGGGAACACATTTAAAGACAAAATACAGGCCTGCGGGTAGATTTCTTATTATTAGCGTTATGATCTGTTTCAAATTTAGAGTGAAATTAAAATCTAAAAATAACGCATTAACTTTGAATTAAAATTTATGAAGAACAAACGTTATCAAGATAAGGGGACCTTGTCACTTCTGTCTTGCTTAAACCACTTACGCAGCGCCTCACTGACGCCACTTCATTCAGGCTTTCGAAATCGCTTTATTCTCGATCCGTTCCGTTCAGACGCACTAATAAGTTTGGTTCTATTTTTCCAAACCTTTTAGACCGTAGAATTTACGAGACGTAATTCTCGGTTCACGCCTACATTTTTTTCAATTTGTTGTTTGTCGTTATCATTTTAACGTTCCGTTCGACGCACAAAACGTTATTTTATTCGTGACTAGCCACTTTATCATTGTCCTATTATTTTCAGGAGTAGAACACAGAGGGAATCTCCACGCACAAGTTGAATCACCGTCACTATTTTCATTTTCCGGGCCTGGAATGTATGTAGCTACCTGAAAATTTAGAGGGTTTGCCATCTCAAAGGACGAGGAGATGACAAAATTCTCAAAATAGCTTACTTCTTGGAAACTTTTATTGAAAACGATGACTTTTAATATCGTTATATTCGAGACAGATGTTCTTATGTATGTCGTAATAAGTAAGGCAAAAAAACACGCACCTTAATGGAGAATTAGTTGGTAGCAGAGAATTTATAACACTATAGCCGAGGTGTCGCACAAACCGATGCCGTTATATCCGAGTTTACATGTATTTTAATCTGCCCTCAATTCCTGCGGGTCGTCTTCTCCATCCGCAACTGCATATGTGGACACCATGGATTAAAGGTGTAAAAAGCTGGAACTTCCCCACATTACCACTTCCTTGACTTCTGATTGATGGATGGATGATTAGAGCCCCAGTCGCTGGACATCACCCCACGGAATTTCTTTTGGTAGGGATCCGGTACGAACCTAATGTACCAAGAGAGTTCAGCATTTCTAAGAACTGAGAGAACAGATCGCCAGTACAGCATTACAGATAACTCGTTACATGCTGGAAAACACATGGAAAGTGATTGGACGTTTGCCGAAAAACGAGGGCATGTACCAAGTTAAACGTAGAAATGTTGGAGAGTTTGGTTAACGTTCTGTGTCTTTGTACACCAATTAATGCACGAATCTGTAGAAACATTCTTCGACTCGTAATATCTTTATCCCGGATATCCTGGAAAAGACACGTCAGTCTCTCTGAATAATTTCGTCAGCAGCACCTTGAAAGTTGTCGGTTGTCAAGGCCGAACTTGGGTGGCCGCTGCGTCGTTCATCCAGGTTGGTGTTCCCTTTTTCGTACGATCTCGCAAGTTTCGCCCATGGTCGAACCGTGGTTATGTGGACAGTACGTTCTCCTTAACAATTGTTAAGAGTTTTTTTAATATTTCCCCATGCCTGCCCCCCAACCGTTACGAACACAGTGCCAGCTCTTAGTAATGCGCTGCACTAATCGACACTACTTGGTGACTAATGATAGCATCCTGGACATTAGGCGGAATTTAATTAAATGTTTACAATCCTGGCGGGAAGCTTCGTAATTAAAAAAAAGGTAATGCACCTTTGTACAGGCACTGAGGCTCCGTACAGGCCGTACGGCCCTTGGGCGGAGTAGAGGTATAGCTCTACTCTTTCTTGACCACGCCACTAGAAGGGGGTGAGGGGGCCAGCGTCACGCTCCGGCCGCTCTTTACCCCCGGGAAAGACCCGGTACCCATTGTACAGGAGGCTTGGTGGGCCCCAGGGCCGGTCTGGACAGGTGCGGAAAATCGCGCCCCCCACCGGGATTCGATCCCCGGACCGTCCAGCCCGTAGCCAGTCGCTATACCGAATGAGCTACCCGGCCCACAAGCTTCGTAATTAATGTACACTAAATTACAGCAGAAGTTTGTGAGAGACCCTGTCCCACTCGTAAGCTGGGTGTGTCTGCGATCACTGCAATCCATACGTACCCCGATGGAATGCCTGAATTTTTTTTTTACCGGCGTTGTGATACTGATATTCAGAAGAGACACTTGCTTTCAGACTTAACTCGCCAAATGTTATTTGTTAGCATTCTCTGTACTCCAGTAAGATCTAAATCAACCTTCTGTTATAAGACCGAGTACAGAAACAGTTTGTTAGAACCCTTGTCATAAGGGGCCTAGGGTTAGCATATTTGAATAATACTGCTTACATAGCAATAGAACTTTGCTGGTTTTCGTCCGAATAGCAGTAATTCCATATGCCTTTATCTGTGTTTACTTCTTTAAATTAGCACAGGTAAGGTACTATGGTCGACTTAGGAGAACGGCTTTGATCTCATTACTGGTTTTGTAGGTGTAAGATCGTTAGTTATTTTGCGTTAACTAACCATATTATTCCACTCAATACACATTGGGCTGATATACATTTATATCTTACGCGTTCCCATAGTCCTATAATTTTCTGCTGTTTCCAGTCTCGTAAAATCTGTGCATAGGCCTAAATTTGATTTTAGGCTTGTTATTAACTGAACACCCAACGAATGGCGATCAGTGACAAGAAGGGTAAAATCATACGCAGGGTAACTATACAGGTAATAAACCATGTGTGTCGCCTGTGTCAACAAGAAAGAGTGGAGAGAAGTCTAATTTTACCTATCTGCGGTGCGGACAAACGAACGGAAAAGTGCTGTGGTTTATGAGTGACAACACAAAAAATCATCAGACGGGAGATGAGGGACGCACTCTGCCCTGTCCAGGAAAGACAGATCTCGATAACGTGAAAGACACGTAATTATTGATGATTTTTATTTGTGCGTGGTCATCAGAACGGTCGTGGGCTTTATATTTAAAAGTAAATCGTTATCCATAATTAGGTACCTCATGGTTTTACTCAGTACCTCCAAGATAATTGCAAGAAAATACAGTGAATTATCTTTTGTTGTGGTACGTAATACTAGGTAAACAATAACCGTTTTTCACAACTGTAGTTACGTGACAAAGTTTATCTGCAAACTGCAGCGACTTTTTGTTTTGCTGACCGTGCATCCTGGTACAACTCTGGGTAACTGACCAACCTGATGCACAATCACGTTATATAAAACATTTATTGTTATAATCCTCTACATATTTCGAGCAACACTGTGCTCATCATCAGGAGGTCGAATTGTCTTAATATAGCATCTGGTATAGTATTCTGTGTCCGGTGTGCAGGTTGAGAAGGAACTTACCAACCTGCACACCGGACGGTCACTTACAGAGAATTGGTCAGTTACCCAGAGTTACATGCTACTTTTTTCTGCTTTGAAAAGCCATCGTCAGACTCGCATGTGTGCATACACTAAGGGAAGAATATGCTTACAATACCAAGTTGGTAGGGGGACCGCGGTGGCACAGTGGTTAAGGTGCTGTGCTACAAATCGGTCTGCTGGTTCGCACACAAAATCCTTCCGATCGCACTATGGCCCTGGGGTCGACCCAGCCTCTAAGAGAAATGAGTACCAGGAACATTTCCTGGGGGCAGAGGCGGCGGGTGCGTAAGGCTGACAACCTTACCACCATCGCTTGCCGTTGTCATGAAATCTGGGAACCTTAACTGGGCCACTGCATGCCTGTAACGGGACTGCTTTACCTTACCAAGTTAGCAAGTGAAAGTAATTGGAATCGCAGTTGTTCAATGTATTAAACGTTAAATTTATTTCCTAGATTTTTCTTCTTACTTGAAACAGCGAATTATTTTTATAAATGTGTTTGAAACATACAGCAGTTCTCTCAAAGCTTGTATGAAACATTTGGGCTCCTCCATCAAATTTGTGAATATCGACATGTATTATTATGTACGATGACTTTTACAAGCCGAAACATGTAGCATGTAGTTTTGCAGTAACCTTTGTCAAAAAATCCTAGTTATGATCGACTGTATCACTTGTTTACCTGGTACGAAGATATAAAGTAAAACTTCGCGTATTTTAACGTCATACAGTGGGTAAAGAATGCATTATTACTACACGTTCCCGTCAGTGGCAGTTATTTTACATTGTCAGTTCACGTGTTACGGAAGACGCAGCCGAAATATATTACGAATTGGCGATTTAAGGTAACGTCCATATATGCATAATGTTTCACGAAAACATTTAATGATGGAACCGTAGATTAGATTACGACAGCTTCCCTTCGACTTTTTATACACCACTCTTCGTATCATGCAGTGTTGTGTGTATTGCATAGTTTTGGAATGGGGGATGCTTCCTACATTAAATCAAGAATGGATCAATAAAAAAAAATCTTGTCGGGAAGAATAACACAGGAATGTGTTTAATGTCGCCCTCATTTTTTCGGTTAGTTCCATTTTTTGTCATTGTATACATGGTTGTATGTTTTGTATGCTTTTGTTTAATTTTGTAAATTATTTATTATTATTATTATTATTATTATGTACTGTTCTGTATATTCTGTTTCATTGTGTTTGTTCTATGTATTGTTTGTGTATAAATGTGTACTATACTACTGCCACCGAGTGTCAACCTAATTGCAGTTACACATATATATCATATCATATTATGCAACCCCGAACTAAATATTTTTTGAGTTAGGCACGCAATCCGAAATAAACAGATACGCTTTTCTGCCCCAGCAAAAAAGGCTCGGTTATAAATCTATTTATAATCTGTTTTGAGGGCGATTGGGCCGCAGGTATTTTATTGATTATAAACACAGGAAGTTCTTGAGTGAGACAGCGTATTTTTACAAGAGTCAGTCTGCGGTGATGAGGCGATATAAAGTCGGGCACAGAAATGGTGGCGAGTCGCCAGCTTTAACTCCTTAATGACTTGGTTGTAAATTATTCAGTTTTTTTCTGAAGAAAAGTAGTCACAATTGTTTCTACTATCGTAACTGACAGAATTAGCATACCATTAACTTCCTTTGCTGTTAAAAAGAAAGGGCTGAAGGATTTCCTGTAAGTTGGAAAGTATTCATAGAGGATCTTACAGACAACAGAAATCTTTAATTAACACTTGATTACAAGGTTACTGTACTATCCATTCTGCTTTGAAAAGCATGGAACCAACATCGAGTAGAGTTCTGCCGATATAGTGTTCTATACATTTGTAACAATTCGTCCACGCATATATTAGGACGACGAGGATATTACGCAGTGTAATATTCACATTTTCTAAATATGATTTTTTTTTATTCTATGTAACAGTCCAACAAATGCACCTCAATAAAATATGTTTTATCATATTTTACTATTCATTGACAAGTTTCCGTTCCTTCTGCAACCCATCATCAAGGTGTCGTATAAGAATACGAACGATACACAAACAATTACACAAAATAAATATTTAAAACCACCCAACGTTATAGACAATATCTTAAGCGCTTCTTTTAGTCATAAAATATCAAATTATGCTATAGTTAAAAACAGATAAAATTGGGTGTGTTTATGTTGCTTCTTAAGTGTGTATCGCTGATACATCCTGTAATAAAAAGAGCATAGCTGTGGGTCTAAATCTACGAACATAATATACAAACCATTTTATATTTGGTGTAACGGTTGTCGTTATTACTACATAGTGTTAGTTAAATAAAAGTGTTTACTGTAGCGGACATCGCTTAAGACTACCGTATGGAGATTGGGATTGGGGCGCCCTGATGATGCTCGCAGAAGTGACCGCAACTTGTCAGTGAGTGGTAACATATGATACAACATGTTTTATTCATGTGCATTTGTTGGCTTGTAACGTGGCTTAAATATTCTTTAATGCACAGATGTGGAACATATAAAGTTCGGTTCTACTTATTTTACGTAACCTATTTCCCTTGATGTTTGTTTAGTACTGCCAGTGGAAATACTGCAGTGATAAAATTGAACGCTAATTTGTTACATACGTAAATATTCTTTTTCACTTTTTAAAATCTTGTTTTATATAGGAAATATCTGTGTTATAAGCTGAACTTTGCCTGGCTTCATATTTATTTATTGCGTATGAGCCCTGCGGGTCCACTGTTGTGACGTTAGTCGATGAGATATCAAAGTGCGAGAAAGATTCCGTAGTGGAAAAATGTTTCAAATGAAAGTTCAAATGAAATGTGTGTAACTGTCAGCAAAACCGTATCTCCCCTTTGGTCTTCGTGTACTGTACGAGCTGTTTCGTTAAGATACAGACCAAAAGTATTTTCGCTCGGTTGTCTTTTCGGAGTATAAACTGCCCTCCGTAGGCGTAAGATAGTGGGGATCCATCAATTTTTTCCTTCGAGATGTAACTTGTGGACAGGTAGTTTTCAGTACGTCTTCGTTCTGCGAACTGAAGTCGTCGAAATGCGAGCAGCAGTACCTCTTAAACGTCGATACATTGATCCAGCGCTTCACGATGAAAGGCTTAGGTTGACTTATGTGACTGGGTGAAATAGATTTTCGATAATCGTTCTCGAGCGTGTTTCTGTCGAACCTCCTGCGTGATGTTCTAAATTCTGAAATAGTCATGGAACATTTTCAATTTGTGATTACATAAAGAGCTGTCACAGTGGTTGTAAATTATATCGTTACTATGTTCAACGTTGTTCGTTGCCTGTGAGATACCTGTATTTGTCGTCTTGGAGGTCTGGCGGGCCTGCAGGTGCGTTTTTTTTTGTCATTATACAAATATTTATTCAAATTGGTTAGGGGAATAGTTTTGTAACTGGTCCTCGAAAATGCTGTACATACTTTCTTTGCAATAAATCTTTCAAAAAAAAAACCTAGCTTCCGAAATGCTCTATAGGCGAAGTTCAAATACACCACGGATAGTGGTCATTGACCAACATAGTACTTGTTTACTTAACGCATTGTAAACCAACAAATGCACACAGCTAGTGAGAATCACAATAATGTTATAACACGTTAATTCCTACATGTTTCGGGCCTCACTGGCCCATCATCATTGAGTGCACAGGTGCATAAGACAATCGTTTATCCTGTTTGTAGTCTCTAGTGTGAAATATAACTGCCGTAAATTCATCATTGTATGATTTATAGTAGTTGGATTTGAACAATGAAAATTATGAAATTTTTAAATTTTAAAAATTTAAAAATTATAAAATACTTGTTCTTTACGATTATTACGTGTGTAAAAGTGGTTACTAACCGTGTTAAAATAAGAGAAGTCTAATACAGATGTCATAAAATATAAATGTGAAATATTATAAGATATAGAACGACCTGCACTACATACCAGTAATTGTGCATTCCCTGATGATGGGCCAGTGAGGCCCGAAACATGTAGGAATTGACGTGTTATAAAATTATTGTGATTTTGACGAATTGCTTGCATTTGTTGCTTTACATTGTGGTAATCGAATCTTAGTACAAGGAAAGTAAAATGTACAATAGTACCGTTTGTAGCACGCGTCCATCATGATTGTGCAATAGACTGTTCCGACCATTACTTAGAACAGGCATTAAGACTCCACTGAATATCGGACCAAGTTCTGAGTTCAGCGCGCAGTCCCACAGGGTACAACTTCATATGCGCCGCAATTTGCACGATAAAGCCCTAGTCGTGTTAAATGACTTCGGGGTTTCATGCACAGACCCTGCAAACTGCCCACGCGGTAATCACTGCAATACATAGATTACAGCTATCATTCATGTTTGATTATGGCTTGTCACTGGGCGACAGAAACAGAGATCTTTACTTATCTCAGTCCATGGCATTGTACGCTTCAGAACTTGTTGTTAAACGAAGAAACAGTCTTGAATTCTTGAGTAGAGCCTTGTGCCTTCATTTGCGTTTTAGCCGTGAATGTGTTATAGCCGTGGTTTCAAATTACCGACAATCAAATACTTCTAATTATTTTTATCTTCGTCTTTATTATTTCTGTCGTATTATTTACGTTCACAATATTTTAATTTTGCTAATATTTTTTACGTGGCGAGTCTTAATGGAGTACATGATTATGTAGTTAAACGCGTGGGGTACGACGGATTACATAGAGGCTTTGTAATAAATTGACATGCTTCTATAATTGAACGGGTTTTAAGCTTATGTCTTACTGACGTGTTTCCGTTTCAGTCCACTTGATATAGGTACGATAACTGGCAGAATACTCACTTCCTTCAATTTCTGCTTTTTTTTTTTTTTTAATTTCAACTGAAAAATATCATTACTTCTTGATGTTTCCTGACATGTTTGTGATGATAATGTCATCGTTGTCGTCTGTCGTCACTACCAGAGAGCAGCCTAAAGTCATTACATGCAGAGCGCTTTCGAAACTATGGCAATATGGCCCTGAAGTTGTGTTTGTGCTTTGCCTTGAAGACGTGTTGGGGAGTAGAGTATCGTCTCACATTCATGACGTGACCACTGGGTAGAGGCGAGTGGTCAGCTTCACACCCCGGTTGCTTTACCCCGAGGGAAAAGACCCCGTACTCATTGAATACTAGGAGGGGGCGGCCCGAGAGGCCGTATGAACCCTGTGGCTAAGAGAAAACATTCTTCACCCTATCGAGAGTCGAATTCAGAATATGAAATTCCCTGCGATAGTGCGAAATCAAAGTTACGTTTACGAAGAAAATATTAACAGATTAAAATTCAATCGTCTATTCGCTTCCCTTAACACTAAATAGTGAAATGAACTAAATTAATTGTAATGGAACGTGTTGTTTGTACTGGTATGAAGCTTGGTCTCCTTGTTAAGCGGATCCGTGTCATTAAGTCTTGGCGCGTCCTCAGGCTGTTGCTGGAGAAGACGGCCTCGAGATATGAATGGTAGGTGCGAATGTTTTGAATAAGAGTCGCGGACAGCTGACAAGCAGTGATCTTTCAGCCTGGGGCTGGTCGAGGGGCTCACTGTAATAAATCAGCATCTTACGAAATGTTCCACAGGAACTCGGTTGTGGACGGATTCTTTGGAACGATCTCAACAGTAGAAGGCGGACATGAGAACTGGAATCTCCAGTGCAAGAGGTTACTATAGGTCAGAGTCGCTGAACACATTTGCAAGAGGATTAGCAAAGAAACGGTTTCGGAAGTTCCAATACCTAGGCATAATTGAGAGGGTAATTATTAAACTGAATCGTAAAGAAGTAGGATTAGAGAATGTGGAATGGATGGATTCGTCTGGCTGAAGACTGGGACAGATGGCGGGCTGCTGTGAATAGGATCGTGAACACGTAGGTTACATAAAATGTTGGTAAGGTCGTGACTGGTGGAGGAAGTCGTAGCTTCTTAAGCAGGACTGCTGCATGCAGTTGGTTGCTTAGTTAATGGTACAAGGTACTGTACAGCGCGGTTTGAGACTTTTTGGCATCAGGGTGCTGCGGAAAACAATAGCACCGAAGGCAGCGAAAATAACTGGAGACTGCAGAAAATTGTATTATGAGGAACTTCATGACGTGTATCTTTGATGAGTGTGGTTGTGGTGTTAAATTAGGGCGAATGAGATTGGCAGGGAATGTCTCGTGCCTCAGAGAGATAAGAATGCGTCGGCAACCCCGAATGGGCGAAATTATTTGGGAGACGTATGAACGTGTGTGGGGTGTGGTTCACGTTCAGCTTATTTAGGGTAGGGTGCAGTGGTGGGCTTTTGCGAGCACAAGGCTGCATTAGTGACAGGTTAGAAATATCAGATGGAAGACTGTCACCGTCTTAAGGAGATTGTTGCTCTGTAAATTGTTCACCAGCGTCCTGAGTGTCACTGCTATCAGAGTCCTGCTTAGTAGGTCTTGTGAAAATCGAGTTTCACGTTACGATCATTGGCACGCATATATCATATATGTGTCTGGTAAACTTTTCATCCTTCCTGGACACCAGCTTTGAGGCCTGAGTGCATTTGCTGATGTCCAAATATCACACACAATATCCATTGCAGTTCTTGGGGATTGCTTGCGCGTATGGATGCCACTATGCGTGTAGAGATCATTGACTTACGCTCATGACGGTTCTCACATGTTAAATGTGCTAAATGGGATTCATATTTTCTTCTGAGCGTCACCACGTCTATCTGTTTATTTAGTGGCTCTTTGAAAACAGCAGACATCTCATGTCATAGTTATGTAACTTTTTCGACGAAATGGTAATTAAAAATAACATCCTCATTTTAAAACTTAATATTAGTTGAAGGCTATTTTCATAAGCTGTCTGAATTTCGTATGCTCGGGTCACTTTAATATGGCAGACATACTCGTAGTAAGAGTTTTAAAAATAATTTTGATATTTGTGTGACAGTGCATCACTGATACAAATGTACAAACAACCAACTAGATGCAACAATAGCCATTTATTAGTAATTTCAATCAGCTCAACATGTTTCGGGGGATAATTTCGTCCATCCTCAGGAGCACTAGACTGTGTTTACAGCTTGTGGTATAATGTACGGAAGAAGCTGACTGCTTATGACAAGGTTGAGTTGGAACTCAGTCAGCTTCTTCGGTGCATTATACCACAAGCTGTAAACACAGTCTAGTGCTCCTGGGGAAGGACGAAAAAATCGCCCGAAACATGTTGAGCTGATTTAAATTACTAATAAATTGTTATTGTTGCATCTAGTTGGTTGTTTATACTATTTTTAAAAATAATTTTGTTCTCATTGTGAACAAGCTTGATATGAGAGGAACGTACTTCCAATTGGGACTTACTTCCATGGAGCAGGGTCCTTCTTGAGAAGCTAACCGGTTCTCATCTAGTCAAGAAACTCCCCACATTTTATGGAACCGGAAGGTTTATTATCGGGTTTACAAGTATCTGCCACCTGTCCCTATCCTCAGCCAGACAAATGCAGTCCATGCTCCCATCTCACTTCTTGAAGATCCGTCTTAATATTATCCTCCCATCTACTTTAGGGACTCAGTTTTATATTGCCGTCAGTTTTAGTACACTGTATTAAAGACTGTTAGGTTTTTCGTACATTGCAGTTAATCTAAATCTATTTTTTAAAAGTTAAGATTTTATGGGAATTGTAGTTGTTTTGGATTCGCGGTTTCTGTTAAGAATGTTTTCAAACACCTACTCTATGTATGGTCAGGTGGCATGTTAAAGACAAATCAGAAAAGCAATTGCGACCTGTTTTAAGTTACTGTCTCCCAAATTGCCTACAGCAAAGCCATTGAATCCGCAGCTACGATAGCTCGGCCCCCGGAACAATCCGAGTACGAAGTAGTTCTGCTCACGAGACCGCGACGAGACGTTGCGTGAACTGATTTGTTTCGCGTGAAGAAATAAAGGTAGAATTGAAAACAGATATAACGTCAAATAAAGTATCTCGTACTAGGCCAGCAGGTGACCTGCTCCGTCCTTTCCACCTGGCGGCACAGTAATTTATAGTTCAGTATGCCGCGGCACACCAAGTCATGTGTAATTATAAATGTCTTGTGTGTGCTTGCGTGCTTCCGTGCGTGTCTGCCATATTATTCTTTATTTTCTCCTCGCTTCTCAGCTTGTACTTTTTTTTAATACAAGCCTACATAACATTTCTTTAAAAAACGTAGTGCAATAAATTATTCCGGAAGGAGTAATGTGTCATAATAGTATACTACTACTGACTACTGACAAAAGTCGCAGTGTTTTGGAGTAAGGAATTTGATTTAATTGTTACAGCACACATCAAAGAGAGCAGAAAACAGGACTGAGCGACATCTCACTCTGTTACCATAATTCCTGAACTGAGGTTAAATGTGTAAAATCTCGAAACGTTTTGGGGAGACACTGTTACAGGCACTTCCTTGTGCAGACCACGTATCGGGAGTTCGCCTTATTGCGTTGTTCTGAAGTTTATAAGGTCTACCGCGACCGTCTCATACCTAACTACTCGGAGGCATATCCAAAAGACTTCGAATTTGTATTCGCTGCCATGAAATCGTCAGATTTTGCTGATGGTATGGTAAAAGCAGCAGCGGCAGGTAAAGCAGTCCCATTACAGGCCTGGAAAGGCCCAGAGGGTTCCAGAAAGTTAAGGCTGCCAGATTTCGTGACAACGGCACAGGATGGTGGTAGGTTGTCAGCCTTACGCACCGACCGCCTTTACCCCCAGGAATACACCTGGTACTCATTTCCGTTAGAGGCTGAGTCAATCCCAGAGCCATAGTGCGATCGGAAGGATTATGTCAATGAAAAATCCACTGACACCAGCTGGGATTGAACCAGCGACCTTGCTGATGGTATGGTACATTCCCCAAATTAAAAACGGAACCCGGTCAATGTTGTGTAACCGACCGAGTGTTGACGCAAGTGTTTCAAATAACGCCTTTAAATCTCAACCATGCTTGACACCAGGTGAACAGGTAACTAAGAACTGTTTGAATTTCTTGTCCAGAAATTTTCGATACTGAGTGTGTGATTATTTTTTTACATTTCGGTCTCCTTTGTAGATAAGTGTGTGCTCTTTGGCTCTCATACTTGCCCACAGATAATAGCCATGTGATGCCGGATTTGGTAAACGAGTAGGGAACAATGGACGTATTATGATTTAGTTCCCGGCGCTGCTGTGTAAGGCGGCTGTTGAATTATTGTCTTTATAGACTCTTGCACCGCCTTGCTGGTAGAACCTACATATTTTCTCATCACTTAAAACTTCGAAAAATGATGTAAGAATTTGTCCAATTTACCTCTCTGAATTTTATAGTGTCTGAAGAGAAGATGTGTCTAACTCTTCTTGCTGTGATAGCACACCATACACCACTTTAATGCTCTGTAACGTCACATCATCTTTCAGTCTGGCATTGTATGCCGACATCTCTGTGTTTTGAGTATGTACGTGACCGTGTAAGTAGTCCTATCTATAAAATGCATTAGTAATGAATCGAATTTACCAGTTCACACTGCTTCACAGAATCAGTTACAAAACCGTACTCGGGATAATGTATCGGCATAGCGACTTGCTACGGGGTGGACGGTTAGGGGATCGAATCCCGGTGGGGCGAGATTTTCCGCACCCGTCCAGACCGGCCATGGAGCTCACCCAGCCTCCTATTTGGTGGGTACCAGGATATTCCCGGAGGTAAAGCGGTCGGGGCGTGGCGCTGACCACTCACCTTCATCTGGCGCCAGGGTTAAAGAAAGAGTAGAGCTATACCTCTGCCCCCCCTCTGGGCCTTCGTGGCCTGCTTACTCTCTCAATACATTTTGTTTTTATTTATACAATTTCAAATTTGTATGGTTTTAGGTGACACAATTTTGTGACTGCGTGTGTGAAATGACTTCTACACACTGGTTTCCCGGAATAACTGTTTTTAGGATTTCTTTGAACGTGATTCTGAATGCACTTGAATGTCATCTGATGTGTATTTTCAAAGAACACGTTAAATGTTCGACTTTGGGGTTTTTTTTTTAACTTGTTCGACATATTTATTGAGTTAAGGTATGTCTCGTTTGCAAAGGAATTGAGACACTGGCATACCAATTTCAATATTGGCCACGAAGCGTTGTGCCGTACTTCATATTGACGAACAACATAAATGTTCGACATTTCAATAGAAACCCTGTGGGTTACAATGCATTTATATTCACTAAAAACCAAAATTTTCGTCTGTTGCGCTCAGCCTGTGAAGTGGACTTTCTGTCAAAGCCTTCAGATGATTACACTGTAACCGTTGACACTGCTGCCTACGAGTCATAGAGCTCCCGATAAATTTGGAGACCACAGCGTGATTTACACTTGCAAGTGGATGATCTGTAGTTCTTTGGGTCAAGTATTTCATCTAGAGTGAATTTTAACATTGTTCACGATTTTACCTGACTTAAATACTGAGTTTGCAAAATAAGTCTTGAAAAACCGACAACAAGTTGATGACATGAAACTGCCACTTAAGATTACTGAACGATGTGAATGTGTCGGCCGATGTGGATTCGGTTAATAACGGAAACTTTTACTTTTTGTTAAAGGAACTACCAAATTAACTTTAAACAGATTCTTGAAAATCGCAAATGTATTCAATTTATGAGTCCAGGTCTGATCAAATTTTCATATTACATTCAGATCCGGAGACCAAGTATTTTAAATTCCGTCCGTAATATTTCTTTCTTCCATCAACTGTTTCTGGTTTTCCTCATCCTAATTCTTACTTCCTTTTATTCTTATAATGACCCACTATGAAAACCCCGTATATCATTTTCGTTTCGATTGGATGGTGGGGTATCGATTCTGTTAGAAACTTCGCGATTTTCCTCTTCTTTTCCAGCATTTCTTTGGCATTCGCTGAGTCTCCTGTGCAGTATATCCGTGCAATTATTCTTCAGTGAAGCATCTAACCGGGTGATGCATATGTACAGCGGTGACTTGTGACTTTGTGCATGGCCCATGTTGACATAGAACTAGAACTGCATAATGCTAATCTGCCCCAAACTGAAACGAATTATGGAGTTGTTATGTAGCCTGTCTGTGTTCTGTTAAGTTCGTACTGTGGGCCTGATGTATAAAGTAGGCCTACGGCAGGGCTTGGTTTAACACTTTGGTGATGAAATTGTCCCTGTACGCGTGGTGAAGGTATATGGGGTAGTGGAAATAGGCCCTATCCTCGCGCTCACTCTTAACTTAGGCACTAGATGGGGCCGATTGTGTTTAAACCTTTGAGGATTAAAACTAATGAAAATTTTGTATAAAGATTCAGACCCTGTCTCACACAGCAAGTCCTTTGTCTCCGCTACAAAAATATAGCAGTAATGCTGTATAGGGCGATGACAGTACGAAACACTTTGGGAGCAAAATGGTGAGTTCTTGAACGCCGGACGTGGTGGTATAAGTAATAAGCACCGAACATTAAAGGTTTTAGTCGCACGTACTTCATTGGACCTGTCCCAGATTAGGGGAATTCTTTTTTATAAATACATTCGTTTTTCTGGAGATATTATGTTCCAGAACGAAGTTTGTAGTTGACAGTTGAATGCGTGCTATATTATTAAGAACTTCTGCCACATTTCTAGCCCCTTTCATCCTCTATTTTAAAACGTTCACCTTTTCGTTTATGGTAAACAGATATATGTGTATTGACGTCTGTGTTTAGCTGTTGTCGGTGAAGTGTTAATTGAACGGAACTCAGTTTATGTCTCAACCGTTACGTTGGTGGCGGTTCTGCCAGTAAACATGTCTATTCATTAACTCACGAAGCTGTAATGTGTGGGTTACTTAGGTCCATCGTAACATGCAGTGTCTCTGTATTGAATCCCATCGTCATGTGTCCTTATGTGGCACTTTGGAGGCATAGACTTGCACTGAAAGTGACGATACATGTTACGTTACAGAGTGAAATGAAAGGTCGAACTGGCCGAGGACAAATTTCAGCGTTGTGGTGGCAGTTATGATTCTGCGAATTTTACAGCGGAGAAATACTTAATCGGCTAAGTTACTGTGTACTGCTCTAAGGTAACCCTAAAGAAGTTTTCTATCCAGTGTTCCCCAATTACGCAGAGAACATTTCTTTTTGTAGAGTTTAGGCTTCACTAATTAATTCTTCTGGTAAGGGTAACATGTAAATGAAGAAGAGAATGGAGTATGTGTGTAATCACACTGATTCGAACAAATCGAAGGGCTCTTAGAGTAACCTCTCCTAGTGCAGTTTTGTCCATCAAAAGTCTTATATGGAAGGGAAGGGACTGAACCCGCATATGCGCCTTGAGAGGTCAGCAACTAACCGCCTGAACCAGGACTCGGCCTTACGCGTTTGCAGTCCATCAAAGAAATACTTTAAAAAATCAGTGCATCTACATTTCAAAACCAGCTGGCTGATATTGTGCATGGAAATACTCTGTTTTGGCAAGACAGATAATATTTTGGGCTGTCTTTTACCCTGCAACGCATGCTCCAAAGCTTTGCGAGAACCTTAAGAAACAATGCGGAAAAATTGCAGAAAAGTTTTGTGCGGAGTAGTTGGTGGGTGAAGTGACCACTGTGCTTGGAAGTGTTAAAGGCACAGACCCTTCTGTCTTAAGCACCACACCGTAGAGGCCTGTTGGTGACTGAGAGGTACATTTTTGCGTATAACAGACCTTTACGCTGAATGTGGGTTTTAAGCTTCACGAACCGGCCTCTTCAGCCTCAATATCCTTTGACAAATTTGAATGATTTATTGAAACATGTTACTGAAGTTACATACAGACAGCAATCTCCTTTTTTGTAGCGTCGTCTATTGAGCCACTAGACCCGTACAGAGAGTGAGAGAGTCGCTTGGGTAGGAAGTTAGCTTTAAGGATCTATAAGGAATTTCTTTTTTAGAGGGACGGACGGGAGGGAGCTTCCAATTGCTGTTTCCCAGTATCTCCCATTATGCTGACGACTCTGCAGTGTTCTTCAATTATGTCGCTACATACATTATAGTGTTGGCCGTGCCGTAGTCCATCTGGTTAGATACAGAACTTCTCACGAGAAAGCGAGGGCTCAGTCCCAGTGCAGTCCATGTGGGTTTTGTCGTGGACAGAATGGCGCTCGTGCAGGTTTTTCTCCGAGCACGCGTTTTCCTTTCTGAATTCTCACTCCTTCAGTGTTCCATATTCATTTAACTGTCATCTGAGGCACGAACAATAGTCCAAATAGAAGCTGTAGTTCCACAGAGACATAGTTTCACCCCACCACGTGTATAAAGATAAACATGTGTTAATGAATGGAGCCGACTCCGAGGAGTGTGACGATTTTTCCTTGTGTCTTTGTAATAAAACGCGTAGGCAATTATCAAAACAGCAAAATAGTTTTTAATAACGTACTCGGTGGAAGTCTTCCTTTAGCAACGAACAGGAAATTTATCTGAACTGTTCAAGAAATTCCGCCTTTTATGTAACCTGAAGGCTCAGTGTATGTGCAGAGGAGCTTGTCACTACCATTAGACACATGAATCCAATTCACACCATCACGCCTCATTTCTGTCAGATTTATTATACTATTGTGTTTCCCCATGTGTGTTTTATATCTTGCCCATCTCTTCTTTCTTGATTGATTCCTTCGCAGCTTATTTGGAACCAAAATTTATTTTCTTTAACGGTGGATTTCGTGGAATGGCAGATGGAAAGCATTCGTTACTGAAACTTGAAACGATTGTTTATTCAAATTAAATGAGCAGCATGACATACCGGGGATTCAATGTTACAATGATCTCTTTCTGCATGGGAACAATGTTACGTACGTGAGAGACCTTGCTTGTGTTCTTTTTCGTAATGTTTTTACTTCCGCTGTTGTATTAACTTACTGTGTCTATAGAAGGTGTGTTGTTTGGGGAGGGGAAGTGGGGTTGGAGGGGCCAGTGGTTCGCGATGTCTCTTCCGTGCTATATTTACGACTTTGGACTTCGTTGCTATGTTCCTGAATAGACCAGAAGACGTACAGACTAGCTGCTTTTGTAGCTTCAGAGGAGGTGACGCGTACGCAACTTGAAATTGACAAAGATTGTTTTAATTACTTTAACCCTGAGACATTTAAGATTTGGGCATATGGCCGACATTTTATGCGTGCTGTTCATGGAGTGCATGAGTCAAGCCATCGTGGATGAGTTAAATCTTTCCGCCCGCATGTCTCTTCGTCCCCCTAGTAACATAAATTAGAGTATTGGCGCCCATGGAGTATGTATGAGTGTGAATTTAAAATTATGCCCAGAATTTGAATAAAGTGTATTCGTTAAAATACCATCATAGAGAAGATTAATCCGTTAGTAATAAATGTGGTTGAATGTTGGTTTCATTGACGACTGCTTATCACTTGCATACGTCACGTCGCATATACTGGTAGGATGACTGCGACTGGACGTAATGTGGAGGTAGAGACGTTGACCTATTTTAGGGCGTTATTCCAGCACTTCCTGGAGGGACTGATGGGGAAGGGAGCTCCCGTAGGATGAACTGTCTACGAGTCGAGACTGGAACCCAGGACATCCCAAATAAGAAGCAGGCTTTTCGACCACTTGTTTGGTTGTTGAATGTAAACGTGGAGTCAAAGACTTGCAGCTCTACAGTCTAATTTTAATTTTATGGAGAATCGATTCTAAATGAACATTCTAGTATGCTCTAAGAAAGCACTGTAATTGCTTTGTATTCTGTGTGTTTCGGAGACGATTAAGGACTCCCGGAATTGTTAGCCTTTTGGTAGAATCGGAACTTGAATGTTTTACCCTTGGAGAAGAAATTTTTACCACCTCCACCACCACCACCTCCTCCTCCTCCTCTTCCTCCACCTCCTCCTCGTCACTTCCTCTTCCTCCTCCTATTTTTCATGCCACAAAACGAACACTGATTGTGAATTTCTTGTAATACTCCGCACTGGGTAGTGACAGTTCTTAGCCTCTTTGTTTTAGCGAGCGTATGAACGGGTACTACCGCTGACAAAGATCTGCTATTTAATGCGGTAATGTCGCATGGTCGTAGCTTTGTGCATTAAACATTTCAATCACGATGCACCTGTGGATGTAGACCTAGGCACGCTGCAGCTGTGAGTACAGGTCTAGGCACGCTGCAGCTTTGGATACAGGCCTACGCGTAATTATTTCTGTGCCTCAAAAGCAGTATGGTCGAACAGCAAGAAAGCCAGAGACGGGAAGAGACAAAGGCAGAAACAGGCGATTGGTCTCCTGTACGGAAACTAAACCTGTCTAACGTACAACACGTAGGATGTTATTCTACACCCTTATACTCTAGCGACTGGGTACGGGCTGGACGGTCCGGGGATCGAGTCCCGGTGGGGTGGCGGAATTCCGCACCCGTCCTGACCGGACCTGGGGCCCACCCAGCCTCCAATACAATGGGTAGCGGATCTTTCCAGGGGGTAAAGCGGTCGGGGTGTGGTATTAACCACACACCCCCACCCCATTTAGCGCCGAGGTTGAAGAAAGAGTAAAGGTATACCTCTACTCCCCCTCTGGGCCTTTGTGGCCTGTTCTAGGGCAAACTTTACCGTTACGTTTGACAGATTCTTACTAGCTTGTGCTTTATTACTGCATCATGTTTTCTGACTGCGTTGTAGTGTACAAAATGTCTTTAATGTGACGGTAATGTTTAAGATATTACGCTGTTTAACTGCTTCTTTTTTATTGTTTCAGGTAAGAATACAAGCATTTGTTCAGTCGTACTGGTTATGAAATATCGATGAAAGGTAAGTACTGAAAACAGATTGTTTTTAGTAACAGGTTTACTTTCGGCTTTTGATGTTCGTCTGAACGATTGGGAAGATTCAGCCTGCAGTCGTCATAAAAGTTTAAAAAGTAAAAAGCGAATGGTTTTGAGAATTTTTAACCCTTCCCATCAAATAATAATGATCCATATGTACATATATACATGGAGACTCTTTTCGCCCATTTGTAGTAGACTCCATGTTGAGAGAAACTACTCGTCACGCATCCAGTCCAGTTATTATCCGTACTCTATCACTTCAATACCATTTTTGCTGCAGCTCTCCAGTGCAGCTTGTCCTGATCCAAACAAATCAAGTTTACTTTCTCACACCCTATTTAAGGTGCATTTTAATATTATTCTCCCGTCTACGAATGGATATCGCGAGTCAGCTCTTAGCAGTAGATTTTCTACAGCAACATTTGTTAGCTATCGTTGTTGCAAGTGCCTACACTATCAGATGGTTACATATTTGCGCAGTAATTACAAAGCCTATTGAAACATCCTTTCTACTGGTAAAGTCTCGTCGCCTTAGATTTGCCAAGAGTTCTTCTGTGCCCATCCTCCTATCTGATCTCCCAAACAGTATGGACTTAAATCGGTTTAGATGACGCATTTTTCATTAAAATTTTTCGAATAAAATTGAGTCCAATATTACGAACGATACGAAAAATTAAAAGCGGTGTATTGCAGATGGGCACCAGCGTTTCGGAGAAGTATACTGTCTTTATATGCAGTGCAGAAGTGAAATAAGAGGCCGGAGGCAACATGCACTTAAGGAACGTTTGTAACCATGTGTTAAGCTGCACGGCGTCATATCCCAGAAGACTGGAGTTTTAATTTTAACCACAGCAAGAATCTCATATTTCTCGCTGGAATTAAAAAAAATTAATTTTGCAAATTCTAGACGAATTGTAATTCTGTTTGTTTCAGGCAGTTAAAACAAAATTAAATACATAATTGAGAAGTTTACAATGAAAGTAATATCTGATGAGATGAACTTTTACGTTATAAACATTGTTAAATATCTTAATGAGTTGTTTTTCGAGACCAAATGAACTTCTGTCACCAAGCTCGGTTGTAACACTACGTGCAATTTGCCAGGGTTGTCTCACTTTCCCCCTCAAAAGAGGAAAGCAGAGGGTGGCAGGAGGAAGTTCTTTCAGCTAGAAAACGTTAGTACGGGGTGTTTTACAATTACCTGACATAGACAGCGTTGCAGGTACGGTGCTGCCAACTGAGAAGTCTTTAGGGAACTGTTTTAGTTTCTGGATAAAGGAAAACTGGAGCACAAGAGCGTAGCTGCGATGTGAACTGTACATTATCATTTTCGTCTACGTTTTACTTTATAACATTCTGAAACGGGTGTTTAATGTCATTCATTCGAGTTGCAGGACAAGTTCTTTGTCAAGGTAAAGTAACCTTTTCGTCCGAGTCATACTTTGTAACTGTGTAGTTCTAGTAGTAGGCTTACATCTGGAAGTAAGACCCCAAACGCATATTTTTTAAATTTATGTAACGATGGGCGCCCGAAACATGTAGAGTACTTTAGCAGTAAATAAGTATCTGCATACTGTTGCATCTTGTTGGATTTCTTCAATCTAGAATTACGATGCATGGAACTATAAGTATAAAATTTATTCTTTGGAAGTACTCTTGTTATTTAACAGCCACACCTCGTATGTTTTGAATACGTTTTGGAAGCAAGTGTTTTCATTGCGGCGTTTTAGCCAGGTGTGGTCCATTGAGATCTAAAGTTGCGGTTCTGTGTTGCCGGCGCACTCGTAACTCTCATTTGACAGGTACTGTGATAACACTCTAAAACAGGCCACGACCATTTCTTCCACATCCTTTCCCGTTTTGCAATACCAAGTGGCGTATGCGGTTCAGGTAGCGTGGGTAAATGAACTAAGAATTACGTAATGTAACTTCGGTTCAAGTTATTCTGTCGTGGCCCGCACAAAGGCAGGTTCTGTCTCTGGCAAGGAAAAGACGGAGCCAGAGAGTATATGCTGTCAGCTGTGAAAACAGTGTTTATGACAAAAAGACGAACACTGAAAGTATTAAACAGGTAGTGTGTTTTAGGATCCGCCGACAGGTTGGTGAACGTTGCTTGTCCATTAGAGCTAAGAGGCACGTAACTGGATTATTGTCAAATGTTTGACGTGTCCCACTTAAGGTTTTGATTAAACTATCTGCGCTCTTCTCGCCATGTCTTAAAACAGGTTGACACCATAACAAGTATGTTTGTGATAACTGAAGACACGCTTCATGTCCCATGATTAAGAAATGCCTGCAGTAGTACCTGCGTTAGTGATATTTTCCAGCAAGTACGTTATATTTTTACGATGTGAGATAAAAAAAAATCCTTTTTTAAAGTTCCCATATTGGTGAAAAACTGATTTTTTTTTTTAAATTTTGCAGTAATTCAGGGCTCTCGGATATTTTGGGCTACTGTATTCTGAGCCATATTGGTGGGTGTAGGCGGTAGAACGTGCTATAACGTTGTGTAGTACGGTACAACGTGTTGTACTGCGGTACAAAATCAACAAGTTTCAATGCTCATCTTCAGTGCCTCGTCACAGTTATTTGGCATATACTGTACATGCTGTGTGGCTACAAGCTTGTGCAAATACACTGCTGACCGTTGTGCACAGGTTAGCAGTCGTTAGTGTTCATAGTTCACTGTTAACTGTGGTTCACAATTTGTGCATCAAGAGCTTCTGCCAGTAAGTTTGAAATTGGAATGGCGGCTGTTAACAAGACAATGATTTAAGAACTGTTGCCAAGAGTAACAGTATAAACGAAATCGGCTGATCAGTATTTTATTTTTGTCTTCTTGTTTTAAGCAAGTATTGCGATCTCTTATTTTTTCGCTTTCTCACGTATGTAGTGGACTATGGCTCTTGTGTTGCTATCAAGGAAATAATTGTATATTGCCAGATTTTAAGGCAGGATTACCGATTAATCTAAGAGGGCTTGTTAGTGGTCGCGTAACTGGAAATTTTTCTTGTTCCCACAGGTTCAAGGAAATGTACATGGACCTCTTTTAAATAATTCTGTTCATTTTAGACACTTAAAAAATTATTTTTTTCCGGGTTATCGTCTTCTGTTTGTCACACCGTGTAGTCATGTATGTGGATATCGACAGCATGTTCCTTCGAAACGTCGGTACAGATTACAAGGCCACTCGATATTGTAGCCCAGAACACAATTGCAACTTAACACGCACTGAAATTCTGAACAGTTTTACCCACTTTTGACAAAAATTGTTTTTTGGATTTCAACAAACAGTAATTAATGTATGTTTGTATGTCTGTAAGTATGTGTATATATATATATATATATATATATATATATATACACGCGAAAGTATTCTAGGCTGGAATTGCCCAAATCTGGGGATATGTTACTGAGGTTTCACGAAGTTTGTTACAAGACACTTAACTACGTGATGATAATGTGGTCTGACGGAAGTAGTACCTTTTGTTTTGACGTCAGAGGAGCAGTGACTTCATTTAGTAAGTTCTAACCGAGTTACACCTGCGTGTTTGTCTCTTTGTTGCTCATTCAGCTGTTACAGTAACTAATGTTTCATTGTTTATGTATGACCTTTTGTTCTGCTGCCGGGGTTTGTTTTTCTCACCCGTTGTGCCGGGGAAATTTTGAATTCGTATGGGTGATTATTTAATGGTAGTTAAAACATCTTAATAACTGGAAAATTTTGTGTCGTGGCTTGTGGTTTTCGTACACGGACATTTTATGAGCGTTGTGATTACATTTCTCACGGTATGTCTCCACTTCCTATTTCTTACAGGTTTGTCATATTCATTAATTTAGGTTACTTGGCTAAGTTGATATGTTTGCGGTCAATACCGACAAATCCGAATAGCGTTCTCTGTCGCCAAGAAATAAAGGGTGCAGTTGTTGAATTAATGAAATTGGCGTTTGGTAGGGTCCAGGCACTGCCTCTAGTAAATGCTGTTCTGTGAAAGGAGAATTTATTGACCGATGAAGCGACTATCAGCTTCAGAATTGGGACTCAGTTCAGTGAGGGTTTCATCTATCCAGATGGTGACCTACAAGCCCGTGTCATAGAGTGTATCATGCATGACTTGCTGGCACTGTAGCGTTTCCAGGAGCTGAAGGTCTCTGGTAGGATTTCCTAGTGGCCGACAAGCGACTTTCACGGTAAAGAGTTTTCCGTGCGCCGCTGATAGCTGTGTAAGTGGCCAAAGAACTCGCAGCTTTTACAGAGTTTTATGTCTACTGAAATCCGTCATTTTAGATCTACTCTAAATGAGCCAACCCATCCAAATCATGGCTTCCCTCACTATGAACTTTTTAAAAGCCTACTGCTTACGTGATGCATAAACACGTTTAACATTCAACAGTTTTACGCTCTGCCCACACTGTATTTATGTGTTTTGTATTTATCTGAGGAAAAACAGCGACTTGTGCCACTTATATCATAAACTGATTGGTTCTTATAACCGAGATGAAAAGTTTTTACTGCGCGGTACGAACTGGGTCTTTAAATAAAATAGTCTGCTCTTCGTCTGTAAAGGGTTGTCTAAGAACCATTTCAGCCTCTAGGCATAAGACATACAACTGAACCCATCGCTTAGAGAGGGTTTTCCCAGCGCGGTTTGGCTATACTCCGTTGAC
>Ga0131853_10004307_pt1 | contig 25526 bp, 29 predicted proteins | sample TergutLab28metaG_FD_92764 | JGI IMG/M metagenome (GOLD analysis project Ga0131853, IMG submission 92764) | Labiotermes labralis P1 segment gut microbial communities from Petit-Saut dam, French Guiana - Lab288 P1 (version 2) (version 2) | ecosystem: Host-associated > Arthropoda: Insects >... | reverse complement strand
TCTGCGTTGCTTCTTTGCTTGCACATGTTCTTATATTTTTTGAGCATTTATCAACGTTTTCTTCACTTTTACACAAAAATTGGGCTGCCTCAGGTTTTTATTCCTGTGACAGCCCCTTAGTTTGGTACGTAGTATTATGCAAAGCTTTAACCTTTAATCAAAATTTTAGTTATCTTCCTAATAGAAGCAGTATATTTTCTTGCATGATGTTTATTTTGTAAATCATTTATAATCGAGGGCGTATTGCGAAGAATTTCATTCAATGAACGATAATTTTTATATTCAGTGGCAAATGATAGGGGCGCAACTCCCCGCACTCCGCCCTTTATTGCTAATATGTTAACAGCAGTTATTGTAACCGTGGCACGCATATTAAGTGATTTTCCACAAATTTCAATGAAATCATTTTTATACAGGAGTTGCTCTTCTAATGAATAATCCGGTTTAAGGGTTTCTTTAGCCTCAATTAGTTTTTTTACTTCATTCATATAGGCTTTGCGGTGCATATTGAATTTATTTTGGCTTCGAAGTGAAATAAAAATATCCAGCGGAATATACTTCAAATCTCTTGGGATAATAAAATCAATATTGTTGCGGGCAATTGATAGATTCCTATCTGATGCCTGAACTAGAGCCTTGTCGTTTATTTGAAGTAACGATGAATACTTTTGTATGTCTGTTATCATCTCAAATTCGTTATTTTTTGAAATAATATCTGCTAGGAAACTCATGTACACAAAAGCCAGATCTTCATAAATTTTTATTCCGCCATCACATGGAGTTGCAATACTGTGTTCGATACAAAACCTGTGAAATTCATCGCTATACTTATCATGAAATAGTATATAGTTTTGTTTGCTAGGGTTTTTCCATTTATCTACAATGGATGTATATTCTTTTGGCCGCCCTAAAAATACTGAATACATACCGGGTGATTTTAAGAATTTTTCAAATTCTTCACAGGCTAATGCAGACGCTATTAACCCTTCATTGTATTGAGGCCTGTATGTATCTATCAGGTCAGTTTTATTCATAATTTTTATGAGTGAGTTGCTCATATTGATGTTATTACCGGAAGGGAAAATAGGGGCTATAGGGCGAATTTTGTCTAAATATAACAACGCAAATTTTAACCAATTTTCATCTTTTACCTCAAATCCGGGAAAATATATCATTTTTCTCCTCCTTTTACGGCATCAATTTCTAAACCATCCTACTTGAAATATGGCTAATTGTAAATGCGAAGACTCTGGAAATTAATTAAGGGGTCTTCTAGAGTTATGTTTAGTTGCATACAAGCCTTATAGCCGTTATTATTCAGCCGGATACCTAATATGCAACGCAAGGTATAATAAAACTTTTGGAGGATGAGGATATGTCTGGTGTTTTGGGAACCAATACAGTAACCCAAGTAGCGCTGATTGTAAAAGACATCGAAGCTACAAAGCAGAAATATGCGGAGTTTTTTGGGGTCGAGGCGCCGCCTACGATAGATGGCGGCGATTTTGAAGTTACTGGTACCATGTACATGGGCAGCCCTGCCCCAAGGGCGGGCGCAAAGCTGGCTTTTTTTGATGTAGGGCCGGGTTTGGCTTTGGAGCTGATTGAGCCTAATGGCGAGCAAAGTACGTGGCAGGACTTTTTGGATAAGAATGGCGAAGGGCTTCATCATATTGCGTTTAATGTAAAGGGGATGGATGGTAAATTAGAAGCTTGCGAGAAGCTGGGTATGATTACTACCCAGCGTGGTAAGTATGGCAATGCGGCTGGAGAATATGCTTATCTGGATGCTACTAGGGATTTGAAATTGTTTGTGGAACTGTTGGAGAATTATTAGTAAATGGCAATAAAAAAGCATTGGAGATTTGATTTCCGATGCTTTTTAAGTTGGCCTGCATTAATCAGTGCATATATAATATAAAAATAGATTAAATTGTTAAATATCTTGTATACTATCTAGGAATAAATTAATGTGCAATTTATGACTATTTTGATAACATTGCCGAGTATATTCACTAAGACTCAAACATAGTTATCAATTCCGCCGGTGTAAGAGCATTTTTTTCCTCACCAGAAACATCCAAAACAATCTCACCGCTATTAAGCATAAGCAACCTATCGCCATAAGCAATAGCATCGCTCATATTATGAGAAATCATCATGGTTGTTATTTTTTGTTCTTCTACCAGTTTCTTAGTTATCTCCATAACTTGCTTAGCAATCCTGGGGTCCAAAGCCGCCGTATGCTCATCCAAAAGCAGCAGCCTAGGTTTTTGCAGCGTCGCCATAAGCAGTGTAACAACCTGACGCTGCCCACCAGACAAAAGTGATGCTTTTTTGCGCAGCATGTTCTCAAGCCCTAAACCAAACTCTGCCAGTTTTCCCTCGAAATAAGCAACATCTTTCTTACGTATAGCCCATTGAAGCCAGCGCCAATTGCCACGCGAGTTAGCCAATGCCATATTCTCCGCTATAGTCAAATCAGGGCAAACACCGAAATTAGGGTCTTGATAGACACGGGCAATCATGGCAGCGCGCGCGCTATGGCTTTTACGCACAATGTCTTTGTCGTCAATACATATGGACCCCGATGTGGGGTACAAATTTCCGTTTATAATATTAAAAAGTGTACTTTTGCCGGCACCATTGCCGCCAATAATAGTAACAAACTGCCCTTCGGGGATGACTAAATCTATAGATTTTAGCACATGATTTTTTTCGACACCATTGTCAAATGTTTGCGATATATTGTTAATGGATATCATCTAAACCACCCCTGTCTGTTTATACCTATTAAAGATTGCCCCGCGCAGCTTGGGTACACACAGCGCACTTAAGGCAAGCAAAGCGGTCAGCAAGCGAGTCCAATCAGGGCTAAGCAACCCGGACACTATTACAAGGGATATACAACTAAAGTAGATAAATGAACCAAGCACGATAAAAAATAAGCGCTTTAATATATTCGCGTTCTTAGGTGTGATAATTTCGCCTATTACAAGGGATGCAAGCCCAATAATAAGAACACCTGCGCCAGAATTGACGTTGGCCCCGCTTTGCTGCTGTGCAACCAGCGCGCCCGCAAGCCCGGTTATCCCGTTGGATATAATAAGTGAAGTAATCTTACGGCTGTCTGTACTTACACCAATAGAACAAGCCATGCGTTCATTATCGCCTGTGGCGCGTATAGACAAGCCGAATAATGTATTGTAAAGGAGGAACAAGAAAGCGATAACAAAAACAAGAATTATCACTCCTACAATTATGTAGGACAATAACAGAGCGTTAAAAGGCTGTATGCCCAACGTCAGCAGCCGCTCTCTTATAGGGGCATATATAAACCTGTCAAGAGGGGCAGAAATAGTACTGCCCCCCATCACGAATAAATTTACCGAAAATAATGCCATGGTTACAAGTAAGCCTGAAATAATCCCATCGACTTTAAGCTTTGTATGGATAAGCGCGGTAGCAAGCCCAGCCACACTTCCGCCTATAGACGCAACAATGAGCGCTATCATAAAATGTGAACCGTTATGCAGCATAGTCATGGCAATTACGGCTCCGAAAGCAAATGTGCCTTCAATGGTTAAATCCGGTTTTTTCATAATACGTAAGGACATAAAAACGCCTATTACTACAGGGGCGTATAATAATCCTTGTCCTAGACTTCCAAACATACTGGTCCTAAATATGTCAGCTCCCATTATTGCCCTCTTTTATCATAGTATCTTAAAATGACCTAGTTGCCCGTGCCACCAGCGAACTCGGGATTGTAAACCCTATAGCCGCGGCTTCAGTCTCATTGATGTACAAGGACAGTGCAGCGACAGCGGGCGAATAAAATGTTTGGGGCCAGATTCCATTTATCAAGATATCAAACGCAATATCTGCGGCAGCGGCACCATTAGCCTCAAAGTCAACAGACAAAGATGCAACCGCTCCTTCAACTACGATTGGCAAATCGGCCACTACTATAGGTAAGCGATGCTCGGGGTTTTGGCTGCGGTTTAGGTTTTGAACCATTTGCATTTGGCTTGTTATTTGATTATCTTGAGGAATATATATTGCGCGTATGGTTGGGTCTGCGGCAATATTTATAAATTGTTGAGTTAGGAACTCTAAACCATTTGCCGGTATTCCAAAGGGTACGATGGTATCTTCAGGCGCAACGGCTTGCAGCCGCCCAAGAGAAGCAACCGAATTTGCTTCATCTGTTGTGTATAAAAAGGCTATACGATTCTCGTTGTTTAATGTACTCCCCAATAATTCTTCTAATAAATCTATTTGTGTTTCCATTGGTAACGCACTTGACGAACCTGTGGATATATCCGTAACTAACCCTGCGCCAAGAGGGTCGGTAATTATGCCAAAGACCAGTGGTATTTCTGCACTGGCTGCGACTGGCAACGCTTGTTGTGATGCGCCTGTCCCAAGTGAAAATATCAAATCTACATGCTGGGCGGCAAAAGTATTGGCGATTGTTGTAGACATAGCGGAGTCGCCTGCCGCGTTTTGATATATAAAGCGTACTTGTTTCCCTTCCGCTTCCATAAGTTCTGTCAAGCGGTTTTGAAACCCTGGTGTACCCAAATCAAAAGCAGGGATTTGCGCACCCGACAATATCCCAATAGTGAAATCATACGTTGTGTCTTGAGAGCAAGCACTTAGACCTGTTATGCTTGCCATTACCAATAATAACGCAGCTAAAATCATTTTTAATCTTTTCATGTTAAGGCTCCTTTTTATTTTTATTTTAGATAGGAAATATCATGGCAGTATGATTATACTATAATTTCTCTAATAGGGTAAGTTTATATAAATCCAGAATAAAACCAACCTATTTTTGAAGAGTTGATTTGAGCAATATAAATAAAACCCTGCAACTGTTGAGTCTCCAGAGTTTCTCACTTGATACTATCTGCCCGAGAAGGGACTCGAATTTCCGAATTTATCAGAGTGATTCATATCGCGTGATATTGAAAAGTCAGGATTTGTAGATGGCAATCCTAACATATATGACGTGAGTATGAACACTCTATTCAAAATTCTCTGGATTAACCGGGACGCTTGCACATTTTCGTGCCTCTTTCATAAACGCCAATGAATTTTCAAGCGGCGTGTCTCTTGCGGTATCACAGCCGGTGCATATGGTAAAACCTTTGGGATTGTTGTCAAGAGGAACTTTTTTAGGCAGGGAAAATATTTGTATGCTTACTGGGTTAAATGTGCTAAAATGAGATTTGCATTTGATTATGTGCGGACTTGCCTTTACGTGGTACAATGGCAGTATTTATATAATGGACGGAGGAAAAACGGTGTCTGAAGAAAATAACATATCCTTATTTAAGAAACAGAAACAAACAAGACCTAAAGTCGAAGATGTTGCTTCTGATTATTTGAGCGGAGAAGCCTTGCAAAGATTGCTAGATTTTGCCGCTTATTTAAAAGAAAATAAAATACCGCACGGTTGGACGTCAGGAAACACATGGAAGTTTACTTATAAGGGAAAAAAGCTTTGTATTATACGAATAAGTGATGCTTCATTACCTCATTGTAATTATACAAGCTCATGGCACATCGGTATAGATGGTGATTTTAGCAAAGATTATGAAAAGATTTTTTCCGATGATAAGTCCAAAGAAACCGCATGGGATAATATAAAATATTGCCGGGGCACTGGCTGCCCTCCTCCTCCGGGAACCCGTGTAGCATTTCTTGGAAAAGAGTTTGAAAACGTTTGCCAGCATACCCGCTTTATAATCGATAATCCTAATGCCGAAACAATTGAATGTGCGAAGAAATTAATCCAAAAAAGATGCAAAGATATAGTAAATGGCAAAGTCATAAGTACGAAGTATGTTCCTAAAAAGTAATCCCATTGCAGAAATTAAACATAACACCGTCATGCAACAGGTAATGCTACAAACCGTATAATATTTTTGGATTTAAGCATAAGATAAAGCGGCATAGGGGCGGTTACAGCCACATGCCATTTTTTTACGGTTCTATAATTCTTGCTCTAGGTTTTTCTTCTTTGTCTTTTGGGATGTAGAGGTCGGTTGGCTGTAATTCCGCAGTTTTTTAGCAATATCCAATTTTATAATAATTTTAAATTCCCTGACTTTAAGAATATCGACTAAGTCTGACAGCTTGTGTTCTATCATGTTATCCACAAGCCATGCAACAGACCGCCAATCCTCAACTCCTTTTAAAACGGTCTCCCAAGAAACAATCGGTTTGGACTGTTCCATGCTTTACTGAAGCATTCCCTTACAACCTTCTTTACATCCAACGGTGTGCCGAAAAGCAAAACACCTGCCGGGTTCACATTACCGGAAATATTAACAATCCCCCCTATCTTATTTTTAGCATACTCTAAATCTACGGCATTATGTTAGTATTCTTTTTAGGAAGATTTTGAAATGTCTCGGATATTGTCGTCATACCTCTTATCTAATACGTCAATTATCTCCCTCAATTCTGAGTTTCTGGACGCTAGATCAAACTTAAACTTTGAACCATACAGTACTTTTAACTGCTCTGCTCCGTTCATCATTGGCGGGCATGATTTATTTAGGTCGTAAAACTCCTTCAACAACCGGCGCTCCTCATTTTTAAGCTGTATAGCACTTCTGATATTTTTGTCAGCTATATTAACCTCAAATTCTCTTTCAATTCTTTCTTTTAGGAGCAAAACCTCCTTGTACCACATCTCCCTTGAGTTATCATCGTTTTGAGATTGCGGAAGCTGCATAACGTGGACGTTCTTTATTTTGGCTAACAACTCATACATCTTTTTTTGCCATCGCAAGTTGTTTCTCCTACGACTAGATCGGCAAAGTACATATAGGGGCATTTATCGGTAATAGCATATCCATAGCTTGACTTTATAAGCGGACAAAGGTTTCTGGGCAAATCCCTTTCTGCCTCATAGATAGTCTCATCGCTAAAAGCACAAATTGAAACAGGCACAGCCCCTGCCGCTAACATTATCTCCACAGGGGTGTATGTGCAGAATGTTCCAACAATTTTCTTTCCTTGATCTTTTAGATTTTAACTTCGATGAAGCCTTGCTTTCTTGCATCCGCAAAACCTTCAAATTGGTCTGGTAGAATAGTGTGATTCATTGATTAGCTCCTCCTAGTCCAAGTTTGTGCGTTAAGCATTAAAAAAGATGCCCAGTATTAGGGATTTAGTTACTTGTGCATATCAATAAACGCAAATAACTAAACTCCCGAACCAAGCACCTTATCATACAAAATATGTAAGGATGGCAGACTAAGTTATACGCACATGGTCAATCATGTGGAAGCTCCCGGCTTCCTCATGGTTTGTTCAATCAGTTCATCAAGCCTTGTTTTTGTAAATTCATTCGACCTTGTGGTTTTTCTGTGCGCCCCAAAATATAATACAGTGAAACATCAAAATAATTGGCATACCATAAAAATGTTTCCTGTGATGGTGGACTTGAATCTGTTTCATAACGGTTCACGCTTGCTTGTGTTAAACCCATTTCTTATGCTAATTTTACTTGTGAGAGTTTTATCCACTCACGTAAAATTCTTGATCGTTCCCCGAGAAATATTTTTCCGAAACGTAAAAAATCACAAAGACAAAAGCCGATGTGATTTTTTATTTTACGGCGGCGACAGCCGACGTTTTTTAGCACAGCGTAGCCGCGCTGGGGTGCGGGGGTTTCCCCTGCCACACGATTTTGCGCTTGCGCAAAGTCGTGTGTGTTATGTTATGCTTGCCTTCCTATTAACGGGAAAATCTGGCTCATTTTCGGAGAGCGGGTATAATATCGCATTAATTTTTTATTTTTGTTAAAAATGATTCTATCATTTCAAGACCTTTTTCATCCGCTTCTCGGAATCGCTTTACGCAATCTGCCATGCGGTTACGAACGTCCTGATTTTCAAAAACATCCGGCTTAACTGGGTCTCCGATTTCTTTATTTAACTGCATACCCATAATATCTTGAGTATAATCAAAATGGTTGTCTAACTCTTTCAATTCTTCTTTCAATTCGGGGGAAAACTCACTCATTTGCCGAAAGAAATTCATAACCTCAAATCGAGCTTCCGACATGATGCACCATGTATTATTATAGGATTCATAAATAAACTTCCACACGTTTTCATCGGTATCATCATTTTTTTTGTTATGATACAGTTCACTACCCGGAACCAATTTGGTACGTTTTACTTTGGCAATCATTTCATCTTTGCTCATACGCAAAAAGGATTCCCATTCGTCATAATAATACCGATTTTCACCACGTATATTTTCAACAAGCCGCTCATGAATCAGGCGGCTTCCTTTTCGATAAATATCAAAAAGTGACAACGCTTTCTCCCGCTTTCCGGCTATTAATAATGAAGTGCTGTCCTTGTACCAATCTTTAATTTCGCCCGTTATGGGCTGTGCGTTGTTTTCCAAATCCATAAAGTAAGGCAAATAACGGTACACTACAAGGATATTTCCATTTTCTTTATACCCAATGACAACGCTTCCTGTAAAATAATCACTCTGCGGTATGATAACTGGCTGTTCGAGGGTGTATAGCGCGTATTTCATCATATCTTTCATGCTCTGTTCGTTCATATAATTTTCTTTCGTAGAATCGGCGAAAAATTTTTGACAATACGGAAAACCCATTAGCCCCCAAAACGATTTTTGTTCTCCCGTCGTCGCTGGTAGCTCCATGCAAACGGGCTGTGTTGCATGACCGGAAAAGACCTCCGCGATTGTGTAATTTCTGTCCTTACACCAATCACCGTCAAAGATAAAACCGTATCCCTGCCCGGAATAGTCTAAGAAATAAGCGAACTCATTGGCTTGCGCGTTATTTGCCGGGCCGTAGTGCTTTACTTCGGGCGGGATTTTCGTACTTTTATCAGGCAGTATAAATTCAATGGGATAGTCATTATTTTGCTGTGACTGCTCCACCATACTAATTATCACAGGCTTGCTTTTAGGAGAAAAGCTCTCTGGTGCTTGCTTTAATTTTCGAATAGGTTCATTCATTATTCCATCCTCCTATTTAATGACCGGTATCCATATTTCCCAATGATCACCATACACTTCAAGATCCATACTATCTTCATCACGCTTATATCCGCTTGTGGGAAACCATTCGTTTAAAATTTTTGCATAATTTTCTTCATAAATGGAATACCCAACTGGATATTCGAATGAAAATACCGCATACGTAGCCTCCGGTATCGTTTCAATATCCATACCTTCAATCATTTTCCCTTTATACTCTGCGCCTATGGTTAATTTCATTTTACCATCCACATATTTTTTACTGCTTGCTCCAACTTGCCAATAAGGTTCGGTATAGTAGTCACGGAGTTTCTTGTCATAATCAGCCGTAAACGGAGCCCATACGCCCGTTACTTCCCCTTCTCTTTCGGTATTTTCGGTTTCATAACCCGATAACCCCATGATTTGAAAACTTTCTTTTATTTCGATACGAAATTCCATTTTACTCACCTCTTTTAACTGTTGTAGCATATTGGTTTGTGTTTGAGCTTCTTCCATCATATTCAAAATTATCGGTTTGTTTTTCGGGGCAAAGCTCTCAGGTGCTTGCTTAATTTTTTTGATTGGTTCACTCATTTAATTTTTCCTCCTCATTTTTGGATGAGTTTATTTTATCCCAATAAAAAGCATAATTGTTATCCGTTCTTATCATTTTTCAACCGTTTATATAATTTCATGCGTATATTTTCGGTGTCATATTTGCCATTCAAGGTTTCGTAAACCGCGAAAACAGGCTTGCTTTCGTGGGGAATACTGTTGTTTTGTAACCATAAATCTATTTTTGTGCTACCCATACGAACATCACCCAAGCGGTCATCCGGTAACACGGCATACCGTCCTGCTGGAATATTTATAATTTCCAAGCCACTTCCATTTGGCAATTTGAAGCCGTTTCCGCACTCTATTCCGCACTCGCAAATATCATCATAAGCACATACATAAAATTTCTGCACGTTTCGTACCAGAAACGGAAATCGTTCTTGTAAAAATGCCATAACTCTTTCCGATGCTTTTCGTTCGGCGTTGTGTCCACTCTCCCGCGCAATAATAAACGTCATACAATTTTCGGTTGTTATAGAGATATGCTGTTCTGTTTTCCGCTTTTTCACTGGAAGATATAATTTCAGTTTGCGCGGCTTACCATTTAAAAAGATATATTCCTCGAAATAAGCATTGCCAGATTCCTCAAACATACTTGCCGCCAACCAAATATTATAAAGATAATTCCATGCATCATTTATTTTCGGTTCGTTGTAATTAACTACACAAGTGGCATACAAATCTGGCTTTCCCACTCCTGTTCGCTCTGTCATTACTTCGTAGCATAATTGATTTCCTATTTGCTTACCGTTCCGGCCAAAAACCCGGCCATTTATTTCGCCAAGTGTAGCGATTGCCTTATCTTCAATGCCAATCAAACAAGAGTCGTAAAATCGGGTGATTGTATATTCGGGGATTGCTTCCGTCCCTACCTTAATGGCAAAATTGTTCTCATTTATTGTGAATGGGTAAAAGTAAAAATATGAATCTGCCTTACGGTATTCAAGGGGTGTCATGCCTACTATATTTTTAAATTGTTTGTGAAAAGCCTGCTGTGTCTGATAACCGCTTTCTTCCGCAATGATGGCGAGGGGTATATCCGAACATTTTATTTTTTCACAGGCATTGGATATTCGGCGTTTTCGGATATATTCTTTAACAGAATGACCTGTAAAGCTGTAAAAATTGCGGTAAAGCTGGGCACAGGAAACGTAGCTGATGCTTGAAAGATGTTCGGTATCCAAATCAACCGACAAATTATTTTCTATATACCGGAAAAGGTTGTACATATTTTCATTTTTATATAATGCTTCGCTCGATAATTTACTAACCCTCAACGCTATCACCATCTTTTCCCGCCGAATAAGGCTATGTCAATATCCACCCGGTATATTCCTACTTTGTAATCTCTCCGTTTGCAAGAGCTTGTTTTATCAAACTCTTCTGGCATAGCCTGTCTCCACTTTAATATATTTGGTTAGGTGCTGCAACAAGATTTATATATTTCTATTTAGTTCCAGCTTAACAATTATGTTTAATTTCGCATTGGCATAGCAACACAATTCAATGCACTTCTTGTCACGCTTATCTTTTCGTTTGCATTTCTCGCATTTTTCAGCCATTGTTATTTCCCCTTTTAGTGGTGGCGCATGTGCGCTTCTGGCGCGTGGAATATTAGCAAGAACACTGGCATTCGTATCCCCTCCAAATTCCCATAAATCCTTATCTAACATATTAGCAGTAGAACAATCCAAGCACGCCGACTCCTTTTGCGGGGCGCTATGATGCTTGCATAGTGGGCATTTGTGTTTATATGAACCCTGCCCGTTATGTTTCCATATACCCGGCGCAGCTGCTTTGCACCGCTCCTTTATATGTGTTATACAAAGAGTTTGATACACTCCTTGGGATATAAGAGTGCAAAAGCAATAGCAGTATGAGTAAACAGACGGGCCTAGGGCAAAATATTTTCATCAGGCTTAAAAGTGGCGGAGGCGCATCATACAGCACAGCACAAGCGCTATGCAGCTATCTAGGCGCTGACATAAATGAATTGTTTTTGCTACAAAACACAGGCAAGACCTTATCCACCAAGACCATACGACAGGGGAAGATGGGGCTCTGTGTGGCATAACAGCAATGTGATCATAATGCATGATGACGGTAAACCCATATTTCCGCATCGCCCGTCCCAATGGTTTTGTGAGTTTATTATGCGAAAAGGATTACCGCATATTACTTTTCACGGGCTGCGCCATACAAATGCAAGCTTATTAGCTGACAGCGACATTGATGTTGTTACGCTAGCCGGCCGGCTGGGTTACGCAGACAAAAATGTAACGCTTAATACTTATTCACACATGATAAAATCAAGAGAAAAGCAAGTGACAAATAAGATGGATGACTTCTACAGTACTGTTGATATTTCATCGTAATATGACGCGAAAGAGAGTGCAAACATGTAATTGTTTTCCCCGAATAGCTAACATATGCATTTTATGTAAAAATAAAGCCCTGAAAACGTAGTGTTTTCAAGGCTTTGAATTTAATACAACTTGCCCGAGAAGGGACTTGAACCCCCACTCCGTTGCCGGAAGTGGATTTTGAATCTGTGTGTCCATGCAATACTTAACATTGTATAGAGGTAGTAGACACTGTATAAAGCTAGTAATTATGCGGGTTTAAATGCTTCAGCATACACAAACTTGATTTACTGTTGCTTATCTCAAAATGGATTTGAACGCGGTTTAGTTAGACAGATGTTAGACAAATATTTTTGGGGTTTCGAAGTCGGTATTGTTGTATATCTGTCCAAATTGACCGTTAGAAGCGGTTATTTCTACAAGATACCTGTTGCTGCGTTTCAACTATCACTTGATAATTTCATATACTATAAATTGAATTAATCAATCCAGAAAGTGGTGCTCATAATTTTGTTGTGGTGCTACCAACTATCAAGGGTAAAATATCATGCTTGATATATTTTATATCATTACTTATACTACTATCGCCTTAACTTGCAATTGCGAGCCTAGAGGTTCTGGATTATTGAGTTGACATTTTGTTGGGTCATTAATTTATAGTTGTTTTATACATACGACATATGGGATGGGATTGAAGTGACAAAAGATAAGCTTAAGTCAATTGCAAATAAGACAGCTAGTTGGTTATGCTTCACGGTTGTATCAGCGTCTTTTCCATTACTTATAATAAGTGTAGTTGGTAGCTTTTCAGGATACGCAGGTAGTGAAAATGAATATACGGCCGAAATGCTTTTTGCATGTATTGTTATATCGGCCGCTACATTGCGTGTACTTGTAGAAAATGATAACAAAGGAAAACAAGCTGCGAGAGCATTATTGCTTACGTCAACTATTATAACAATTTTTTTGCCGGCTATATTATTTGGTATTATGATTTATAGTAATCAGGCTGAATATGCATCATCAATTCCAATGATCTTATTCATAACAAGCTTGATTAGTGGATTGGTAAGTGTATCGTTTTTTGAAAAAGAGGTGGCATAATGCAATTTTTTGATTTGTTCATGATTCCAATATCTGTATTAGCGCTAGGATCTTCTATCGTTTCGTTTTTGCTTTCTCTGAAACAAAGAAAAAAACAGGAAAAAAATGCTACGTTAGAGTTGGAGATAAACAATATCAAGATTGAAATCCCAGCGTCAAAAGAGGAAAGATATGAACTTATTGAGCAACTAATACGAGCGCAAAATATATTACAGGATGAGACGGAATTACCCGAAAACGAGAATTCTTCCGATTCATAGTGCTTGGTAGTTTGTGGCAGGCATAGATTGTCAACATAGCGAATTTCGCTCTATTCCATTGCATAATAATAGGTTAAGCACTGTATTCCGCATTGAATACGGTGCTTTTTCAAAGAAAATAATGTGTTATTTCAATCTTGCTTCGTAAATTTTACAACCTTATGCCTTCCCTTCTCGCAATATACACTTATATCAATGTGTATTTCACTAAAAGGATAGGGAGAGGGTATTTTGAATTGTGCAAATGATTATTGTCTCTATAACAGGGGTTTGACATGTACACTTGACGGAATAAACATTGATTCCAAAGGTATGTGAGACGAACTTGTTATAGTTAGGCTTGACATCAGTATTCTTGATAACTAAAAAGAGCGGCAACTAAGCAAGGCAGAGAGCGAGGAATAGCCCAAAACCAATCTGCTACAATGCCGAACCTTTTAAGCCCCCCAACATAAAGCCAACCGCAACCATAGTGTAACCGGTGCGCGTGGTACACTGTAGCACCAAGACGGGGAAGAAAAGCCATCAACCTGCCACAACGCTGTCACCCCCGTCGCCCCATTTGCAAACACCACGCGCAAAAGTAAATGTCAAGGCGCACTTTCCTTGACATTTACTTTAGGTGGAACGGGGCTGAAATATGCGTGAAAAATAGCTTGACTTCTACCATAAACTGTAATAATATGGAATCCACGGATGAACGCTTCATGATGAAGCAAAACGACTTTTTGCCGCTGGCAAAAACGGAATGGAAAAGACCCCTTATTTAAGTGCGTCCAATTTTGAATGAATGCTTCATAAATGAAGCGCAATACTGTTTTTGCATACAGCAAAGCATAAATATAGGATGAGATTTACTAATACAAATTCAGAAGCGCGGCCTTTATAGGCGGTGCTTTTTTGCGTAAAAAAACAACTTGCTTGACCCCACGTTAGAGGTTTTATACTGATAACGTGATTTTGTACCACTAGGAGGTGATGCCTATGTTTATTACTTTTTTAGCAACTATAAAAAGTAAAGCATATGTATATGGCACTAAAAGCCAAGCCACCTCTAACCGTGGGGTCATTCAGTAACTTGAATACCATGCAGGGGTATTGATTGAGTAACAAGCCCCTTTGGAAAAATTTCAATGATAGTAATGAAGATATACCAAAATATATAATTTTCATCGGGCAACACATGAGAGATAAGAAAATAACGATTCAAGAATTAACTGGCGTGTTTGACTGCGGAAGAAATTATGTCGGCAAGATGCTGAATAACAAGAAAAAAATCACGCTGAATGATTACGAAAAATTTCGCGTTGCTCTACAATTAAATAGTGTAGAAGCGAAAAAGTTACGCTCATTAGTATTTCCTTGGGAACGAGAGCGAGAAGAAATCTTGGACAAAGGATTAGGTTATGTCCAAACTAACATTATGTTAGATAAAAAGGGACTCCCACTAATAGGCGAATTTTAGAATGATGCTAACAAACCGCTTTCCATTTTGAAGGCGGTTTTTTGATGCAGTGAAATTTTCTCGTCAATGCACTTCTAGGAGTGCAAAAGTCATTAAACACAATGCTACGCTATTACCAGATTGAGCGCGCAATCAATATAAGTCATTACCCATCTTATTATTTAGGAGGTTTTACAATGAAACTAAATGAATTAATTATCGACAGTAGCAGTCTAGGCCAACGCCTTTGGTTAGTGGAAATAGTCCCGGCCTATGAGTACAAAGACAACAAGCGTACAGATAACGTCACGGGCTACCGCTATGTCGTAGCAATGCCAGACCGTGGGCTTGAAAAAATCAGCATTAAAATTGAGGGCAAGCAACTTATAGAAGCCCCAGAAGGCTATGCCGAAGTGAAATTTGCCGATTTAGAGATTTTTATCTACTGGGCAAACGGGCAATATCATGTTGGTGCAAGAGCCAAAGGTATCTCATTGGTTAGTACCAAGTCATAACAATATGCGGAAGCCCGCCGGCATCAGGGGGGGATAAAACATTTTTATTAAGAAAAATGTCCCCCCGTCGGCGGGCTTCCGCCCCTTGCCATAGGGCTAGTATTACCCCTATGGCTACACACGTAGCATGTAGCAACTAAAGGAGTAGCAATATGCCAAATAATTCACAAGCACGTAAATGGTTGCTAACAATCAACAATCCGCTAGACTGCGGGCTTAACCAAAGTGCTATAACAGAAAAAATGCAACTATTTTTCCCAGACTACTTTTGCATGTGTGAGGAAATAAGTAGCACGGGAACGCATCACGCGCATGTATACCTTTCATCATCTTCGCCCATACGTTTCTCCACTATAAAAAACCGTTTTCCAACTGCTCATATAGATAAAGCATATGGGAGTGGCACGGAAAATAGGGACTATATAAAAAAGAGCGGTAAATGGGCGAATAGTGATAAGGCAGAAACATCTGTTGAGGGTAGTTTTTTCGAGTTTGGGACTATACCAAGTGAGAATGAAGAAAAAAGCCCAAAAATGTTTCAGCTTGTAAAAAGCGTTAGTGAGGGTATGAGTACAATCGACATTATAAGCGATACCCCAAGCATGGCGTTTAGGATAAAAGATATCGAACTCCTGCGCCAGACGCTATTAGCGGAAAAATACGCAAGTGAAAACCGCGAGATAACAGTTACCTATATCTACGGTGCAAGCGGAACGGGCAAGACAAGCGGCATATATAAAAAGCATTTGGCGCGGGATATTTATAGGCTAACAAGCTATCGCATGGGGCAAGGGGTTTCCTTTGACGGGTATTTTGGGCAAGACGTACTCGTCTTTGAGGAATTTAACTCACAGATACCCATTGAGGAGATGCTTAACTATTTGGATATATACCCTCTGCGGCTACCCGCAAGGTATAACGATAAAATTGCTTGTTTTAGCAAGATATATATAACTTCAAATATCCCGCTACATGCCCAATATAGGCCAGTACAAGCAAGTAGGCCGGAAACTTGGAAAGCGTTTCGTAGGCGAATACACAATATCATTGAGTATCTGCCGGATGGAACGATTATCGAAAAAACAAAGGGGGTTAACAGCAATGATAAAACATGAACGAGAACAATTGAATAGTGAAGCCCAACGCAATTACATGTTTTTGCGGTTTGGGAAAGGATGTCGTGCAGTTGTCACGGACTGGCGAAAGGCCATTATTTTGGTTGCCTATGTAGTTGTAGCAATATGGTTAATTGATATCGGCATTATAAAGGAATTTGTTGGTGCAATCTCATATGCATATGCAAGCCATGTGGATATGCTCCCATTACTAGGGCAGATAACGGCACAGATTGCGATTATATTAAGTGCGCTTATTGGGTTATTCGTACTATTGATAGTGTTTGGAATGCCATCAGGTGGTAAAGCAATGCGTGGCAATCTTTTGCGGATAGGTCTTGCTAACCATGCGGGGGAAGCCCCTGTATTGATTAGCAAACGCATAAGACCGTTTGACAAAAAAATGACCATCTTAGAGTTTATGTCATTCGGTATACCGTATAGTGATTGGGTGGATAAGCGGGCGAAAATTGAATCCGCATTAAACTTGAATGTCGTAGAAATTTCTCATGGAAAAGATAAGCGTCATATTTTGCTAAGTGTGGTATCCGCAAAAAACGCACTACCCAAGATGATAAACTGGCAGGATAGCTTCCTAAGCAAAGACAATTTTGATTTGATACTTGGTGAAAGCCTGCGAGGTGTGGAAATGGTTAATCTATCGCTAATCCCCCATATCTTGCTAGGCGGTGCGACTGGTTCGGGCAAAAGCGTACTGCTTAAACTGCTTGTGATGCAGTGTATTAAAAAGGGTGCGGCGGTTTCCATTGCAGATTTCAAAGGCGGAGTAGACTTCCCGTCAACATGGCATAAACACTGTGACATTGTTACAGATGAAAAGGCACTGCAAGAGGTGCTTAGCGGTATTGTTGATGAATTGGAAAGACGAAAGATAATACTCAAAAACTCTGGACACGCCAATATTGACGAGTATAACGCAAATGCGGATATAAAATCATATTTACCACGGCATATATTTGTATGTGATGAAATTGCGGAGATACTGGACAAAACTGGCCTTGATAAAAGTCAAAAAGAGTTGATATCCAGTATTGAAAGTAAACTCGCAACAATAGCGCGGCAAGGCCGGGCATTTGGTATACACCTGATATTAGCGACACAGCGTCCAGACGCAACAATTTTGTCGGGGCAGATAAAGAATAACATCAATTTCCGTGTGTGTGGTAGGGCTGATAATGTGCTATCACAGATAATTCTCGATAGTACCGCCGCCAGTGATGAAATACCGAGTAATGCCCAAGGCCGCTTCTTAACGCATGACGGCGTTGTTTTTCAAGGCTATTGGTTTGATGAAAACAACGTCCTTGGCTAACTGCTACGGTCACAAAAAAGGTGATTGCTATGAGTGACTTAGAAAAAAAGCCAAATAACGTATACGGCATGATTCTCACCGAATATAAAGATTTGCTAAGCGTCAAGGACTTGATGAATATATTTGGCGCGTCACAACAAACCATCTACAAAAAGATGAAGTGCGGGGAGTTCGGCAATCCAATAAGAATTGGACGAACCTATAAAATACCCAAGCTACACTTGCTAAATAAATATTTTAACGAGTGATTTCTTGTCCGTGCAACATATCCATGCTATATTTGAAGCGTTAAGTATTGCATGGATATGTTGCCTTTATGAAAGGGGATATCATCCATGACAGGAAGTTTACAAAGCAAAAAAGGAAGGTCAAACTATTATGCCGTGTTAAGCTACTATGATGATAATGGTAAGCGTAAGCAAAAATGGGTTGACACGAAAATCCCAACCAAGGGAAATAACAAAAGAAAGGCTGATGCAAAACTAACAGAGATTTTAGCAGAATATAGCACAAAAGGTATCGACCTTAACAGGGATATTGAGTTTCTTGATTTTATGGAGCAATGGCTTGAAACAATGAAAATTTCTGTTGCTTCGTCAACACATCACTACTATGTTGTCCTTTTCAAGAAACATATACGCCCATTTTTTGAGGGTAGGCGGCTTAAACTTTCCGAGTTAACGCCAATGCATATTCAACAATATGTAAATGCTAAGGTTGCTGTAATGTCACCCAACACAGTAAAAAAGCATCTGGTTAATATGTCCAAGTGTCTAAACAGTGCCGTCAATCAAAACATCATCCCATTTAACCCCGTGTCGCGTATTGAAAAGCCAAAGGCTATAAAGTTTACTGGCGCGAAGTTTTACAATGAAAATCAGATAGAGCAACTTTTGGAGCATTCAAAAGGCGACCCGCTCGAAATTGTAATCCTTCTGGCCGTATATTATGGGCTTAGGCGTAGCGAGGTTTTAGGGCTAAAGTGGAATGCTATTGATTTTGTTAGTAAGACAATAGCGATTGAACACACGGTAGTAAAAACAGGAAGCGTCATTCATAAGCGAGACAGAACAAAAAATGATGCCAGTAACGCTACCTTTCCCCTGCCAGATAAGATTGCATTAGCACTTAAACAATGGCAGACACATCAACAGGAGTTGAAAGCGTTGCAACCGAATGACTTTCCAGAAATAGAGTATGTCTGCACATATGCAGATGGCCGTCCTCTATCGCCAGATTTTGTAACGCAACATTTCGTTAGACTTCTGGATAAGAAAGGGCTACCGCGCATTCGCTTCCATGATTTGCGGCATTCATCTGCAAGCTATCTAAAATTCCTTGGATTCGACCTAAAGGACATTCAAGTATGGTTACGGCATAAGGATATCCAAACAACCTTAAACCTTTATACCCATCTTGATATGGAAGCCAAGATGAATATAGCAAACAAAATTGACGCTAGGCTTAAAGCTTTTTAGGAGTTGGCAAGCGCAATCCACTATGAAAATCATCCTGTTAGACAACTGTTAGACAAAACATGATTTTCATAAAAAAAGAGCCCTCTGGTTTCCCAGAAAGCCCTCAAACACTTATGCCCGAGAAGGGACTTGAACCCCCACTCCGTTGCCGGAAGTGGATTTTGAATCCACCGCGTCTGCCATTCCGCCACTCGGGCTTGCGGACTTTAGCTTAATTCTGCTAAAGCTTCGCAATTATAACTAACGGTACAGTCTGTGTCAAACTATCTCTTTTCCACTATGAAGCGGATAGAGGTTTTTTCTTTTCCGTCTACTTCCAACTGTGCAAAAGCTGGGATGCATACCAAGTCAATTCCATTTGGGGCTACATAGCCCCTTGCTACAGCTATGCTTTTGACCACTTGGTTTACAGCCGCGGCACCAATGGCGTTGACTTCTACCGGCTGGTCGTTGCGCAAGATTGCGGCAATGGCACCGGCCACCGATTTAGGCTCGGACTTAGACGATACTTTTAAAACTTCCATGCAATTAGCCTCCTATCGCGTTAACATGAAGATTGTATGGGCAGGTTTGCCCTTGGTTGTTGTATCTGCTACTTAGATACACATTGATTGTACCATATATCGTGCAATTATCAATTATTTTGACAGCTTTCTGCTTACATTTTGGTTACGAAATATACTTTTTCATGTTTTTAAGGGCATTTTTCTCCAGACGTGAGACTTGGGCTTGGCTGATACCTATCTCATCAGCTACTTCCATCTGTGTCTTACCCTCAAAAAACCGCAGCCCTAGTATCATCTTCTCCCTATCGTTTAGGCGTTTTAATGCCTCGGTTAGGGATAGATTTTCTAGCCAGCGGTTATCGGTGTTCTTTTCGTCGCTAACTTGGTCCATAACGAAGATGGCATCTGCACCGTCGTTGTACACGGGCTCGAACAGGGATACCGGGTCTTGTATAGCGTCTAATGCGAAGATTATTTCTTCTTTAGGGAGTTCCATCTCCTTCGCAATTTCTTCTATGCTGGGCTCTTTGGCGTTTTTATTGGTTAACCGCTCTTTGATAGACAGTGCCCGATAAGCCGTGTCACGTAACGAGCGGCTTACCCTTATTGTATTGTTGTCTCTTAAATACCGGCGGATTTCGCCTATAATCATGGGAACGGCGTAGGTGGAAAATTGCACGCCGTGAGAAATATCAAAGTTGTCTATAGCCTTGATTAACCCAATGCATCCTACTTGGAAAATGTCGTCTACATATTCGCCGCGGTTGTTAAAGCGCTGGATTATGCTTAGCACCAGACGTAAGTTGCCAAAGATATATTGCTCGCGGGCTTCCTCATCGCCTTCTAGTATCAGTTCAAACAGCCTGCGCTTTTCCTCTCCTTTCAAGACCGGCAGTTTTGAGGTGTTGACGCCGCAGATTTCTACTTTGCTGCTGTGCATACTCTTCCCTCCGAAATGCTTGATAGCGCGAAATGGATTGTGTTTCATCAATTTCGCTGTTATACAAGCATTTCCGAGAGTGGAATAAATATACTGGAAGAATGTGTATGTAAATGGTATGCCATCCAAACTCTGCAAGATATATGGTATTCGCTCTAAGCTGTTTAAATGAAATTAAATTTGCGGCCATAAAAGTCACGTGCTTTAACGCGCTTTTATGGCCGCAAATTCAAAGTATCATAACAATTCTAATAAAGAACATAGGTACATTCCGTAGTAATTCGGCGCATCGAAGGTTTGTATCTGCACTTTTAAACCTTCATCATTAATATCAAAACCGAAAAATCGCCTTCGTCATTAGTATCAAAACCCAATTAGCCCTAAGTCAGCTCATGAAACTGCAAAACACTTCCGTCTATCGTGGTAACGCTGCATACTATGGCTCCATAATGTGTTTTGGCAGGCTCTGTTATCTTATCCCAGCCATTGCCTTTAACAAATTGATATAATTTTTCAATGCCGCCTTTGCCAACTTCCATCCAGCCTACCATACATTGGGGTGGCTCGCCATTAAACATATAGAAGCCCCGTTGTGGGTTGATGGCATCAAATATCTCGCTTGGGTAGTCGTATACGCATCCGTAAACCCCTTCACCATTGTCGTTGTACGTAATCGTTTTGCCAAACCACCCAAGTACATCCCTAAACCATTCGGACGTTTTGTCCATGTCTTTTGTCAAATATGGCGGCATGCTGAATGTAACATAGTAGCCACGGTTGCTGTACTTTTCCATGTTTTCCATGACAATAACCCTTCTTTCTCCAAATAATTTTACGGAGTCAAGTTTTGGGTGCAGGTCAATTGTAGCTCTTTCATCGCGCGCAGATGAAGGAGATACACCAAATAACTGATAAAACGCCCGGGAAAACGCGGTAGGTGATTCGTAGCCATATTTCAGGGCGATATTAATGATTTTTTCATCACTGTCAAATATGTCGTTCGCTGCAAGGGAGAGTTTGCGCTTGCGGACATATGCACCTACTGTAGTGTTGGTTATAAATGAAAAGAACCGTTGATATTCCCACAACGAAAACCCGGCTTGCCTCGCCGCGGCTTTTAAATCAATTTCCTCGCACATTCTGTTTTCTAGATAATCAATCATTTGGTCTATTTTGCTCTGCCATTCCAAACTTTCACCTCCTTAGACTTCTTCAGAATTTGGGAAGAAGTCTCTTGAAATTATTTTAAGTCGAAGTGCATTATCATGCATTGCTGTTTGTGTATTTTTAAGCATATCTCATATTTCGCGTTATGAATGCGGCTTAAACCCTTCGCCAAGCACCTCTCTCACATCGGCAACGATTACAAAAGCATTGGCATCGATTTCGGAAACCAATTGCTTCAATACGATAAGTTCCTTTGTGCTTACCACGCAGATAAGCACGTTTTTATCGCGCTTGGTGAACATGCCGCGGCCTTTTAGCTCTGTCGCGCCACGGTCAAGATTGGCTATTACATGGTCGGCTATAGTCTCAGATTCTTCTGATATGATAAAAGCGGCTTTGGCGAAGTGCATCCCTTCCAGTACGGCTTCCATGACCTTTGTTGAGACGTAGATAGCCGCAATTGCGTACATAGCCGCCATTGGGCCAAAGGCCACAAGCCCTATAAGAATGATTGAGCCATCTATGACAAAAAGAATCTTAGCAACAGAAATATGCTTTAACAGTGATTTGTGAACGATCGCCCCCGCCAGCGTGGTACCGCCGGTGGTTGCCATTGCACGCATTACAAGTCCGACACCAATGCCGGAAACTACGCCGCCAAAAACCGTGGCAAGTACAATGTCATTGGCGGGGACAGGTAAAAACTGCACCAAAAATAACGCCAAAGTAAAAAAGAACGTCGCGAAAGCGGATTTGACTATACTTTCGCCTTTTAGCGTAAACGCGCCTACAACAAACAGGGGGATGTTAAACACCAAGTTGGTAAGCCATAGCGGGATTTCCCAACCAAACCATCTGATGGAATAGTCCGCGATAATAACCGCAAGGCCAGACACCCCACCCGTTACCATGTTTTGTGGTTGGAAAAATGCCACAACGGAATAGGCTAATAGGAAAACTCCTATTATGATTATCAGGTAATCTTTGATGTAGCGTGTGGTTTGTTCGTTTTTTATGAATGATTTAATCATGCTGGGTGTTTTCCTTTCTTAATGCGTTTATTCGATTGCTTCACTTCGTTTGCAATGACGAGGCTTTTTTGCCATGCCTTAGCACAGCAAAGATGAAGCGCGGGATGTCTAGCTGGCGCTTTAAACGGCTTGGCTGGCCTTTTACGCGGTTCTGGCGTATTAGTCTATAAAGCCACTCCAGCCCCAGCTTGCGTATAAGTGGCGGAGCCAGTTTTACATTACCGGCCATTATGTCCATCGCGCCGCCTAGGCATAGGGTTAGGCGAGCCGGTATATCCCGGCGGGCGGCAGCCCATATATCGGCGCGGGGCATGCCTGTACATACTATCATGATATCCGGTTTTAAGCGGTTTAGTTCTTCTAGGATTACGGTTTCTTCTTCGGGGGTAAAAAAGCCGTGGTGGTGGCCTATTACCGACAGCGCAGGGAAACGGCTTTCCATTTCTTGTTTGGCTCTTTCGGCAATGCCGGGTGCGCCGCCTAAGAAATAGGCCGTGTGTTTACGGTTTTTACTTGTCAGTCTTGTAAGCAGGGCAATAAAGGTGTCATAACCCCGTACTCTGGTGGGTATAGGGTTGCGAATATAGCGGGAGGCCAATACTATGCCTATACCGTCTGCCAGCCGCAGGTCGGCGTTTAGAAGCGCATTGCGAAAGGCCGGGTTGCGCTTAGACTGCATTACGCCTTCCGGGTTTGGAGTCACAATTATGTGGTTTCTTGGTTCGTCTAAATAGGACTCTAATATGATTAGGGCTTCGTCCACGCCCACGGCGTTGAAGGGTATGCCTAGTATGTCTACGGTTTTCACTGTTTCTCACCATCCTCACCGAAAGATTACCACAAGTCTTGTAAATTTACGATATCGTATTAGAATATTGTTATACTTCTATTGCCGCGCAAGGCGCGGTCCCATTTTAAAGGAGGCCATCATGCCCGGCATTTTATATATAGTAGCTACGCCCATAGGCAATTTGGCAGATATGACCCCGCGTGCGGTGGAGGTGCTGGCTGCTGCTGATATGATTGCCGCCGAGGACACCCGCCACAGCCGCGCGCTCCTAACCCATTTTGGAATACGAACTCCTTCCTTTTCCTGTCATAAGTTTAATGAGGGGAAACGGGGGGATTTTTTTGTTTCGGCACTTCTGGAAGGGAAGAATGTAGCGCTTATTTCGGATGCTGGCACGCCTTCTATTTCCGACCCGGGGCATAAGCTTGTTAGCATGGCCGCCGGGGCTGGGGTGGAGGTTGTGGCTGTGTGTGGGGCCAACGCCATTGCGGCGGCGCTTTCTGTAAGTGGGTTTGATGCTTCGCGGTTTATGTTTTTAGGCTTTTTGCCGCGTGCAGCTAAGGAGCAGGCCAAAATATGGGACATGCTACCTGATGGCGGGATTGGTGCTTTACAGGGGTTTAGCGCCCCTGTCGTATTTTATGAGTCACCGTTGCGTATTCGCAAGACTTTAGGCTGGCTGGCGGAGACTCATCCCATGGCTGTCATTTGCCTATGCAACGATTTGACAAAAAAATTTGAACGCATATACCGTGGCATGCCGTCAGACATTTTGGAGGAGTTAATGCAAAACCCAAGCGCGAAAAAGGGCGAGTACACATGTGTAGCCCTGTTGCCCGTGAAAGAAATGCCCAAAGACTCAGCATCTGAATTATCATTGGAAGCCCAGCTTATAGACACAATAGTCAAAAACGGCTGCACCTTAAAAGATGCCGCAAGCCTGCTGCATGATGTTCAAAAACAACATCGCAAACCAGATAAAAAGGCCATATATGCCGCGTCATTGCGGTTGAAGGAGATATTAAAATGACGAACTTATCCCTATCCCGTGGCGATATACCCCTGCCCGCCTTCTTCCCAGATGCAACGCGTGGCGTAGTGCGTACCGTAGATAGCACTGACCTTGTAAGTTGCGGTGTTAAGGGGTTGATAATGAACACATATCACCTCATGACAAAGCCCGGCCCGGCCACTGTTAAGAGCCTTGGCGGGCTTCATCGCTTTGCGGGGTGGAACCGGCCCATTATCACAGATTCCGGCGGGTTTCAGGTATTTTCGCTGATTAGGGAGAATGCTGCACTTGGTGAGATTCGGTCAAATGAGATTATTTTCAGGCGCGACGGCAAGAAGACCACCCTTTCGCCAGAGAAATGCATACAGTCGCAGTTATCTTATGGCTCGGATGTTTTGATGGCGCTTGATTACTGTACTCACCCAAACGACCCTTATGAGGTGCAGGCCAAGGCTGTTGACGTAACCATCAAATGGGGCAAGCGATGCGTGGATACTTTTTTGCAGAATACGGGTGATAAAGCGGGTAAGAATGCGGACCGTGATGTTCATTCACCACAGCTATTCGGCATAATTCAAGGCGGCAATGAAAAGGCCCTTCGCAAGGAATGTGCCGATGCATTAATCGCTATGGGCTACACAGGCTTTGGCTTTGGTGGTTGGCCGTTGGACGAAAACGGGCGCTTGATGGAGGAGATACTGGCGTACACGGCGGAACTTATACCAGATAACATGGTAAAATACGCTATGGGTGTGGGTAAGCCTGAAAATATTGTTGCTTGCGTAAAAATGGGGTTTAACTTGTTCGACTGTGTAATCCC
>Ga0131853_10004304_pt1:10000-25531 | contig 25531 bp, 19 predicted proteins | sample TergutLab28metaG_FD_92764 | JGI IMG/M metagenome (GOLD analysis project Ga0131853, IMG submission 92764) | Labiotermes labralis P1 segment gut microbial communities from Petit-Saut dam, French Guiana - Lab288 P1 (version 2) (version 2) | ecosystem: Host-associated > Arthropoda... | reverse complement strand
GTTTAAATTGTAATTTGGCAATCATTTCACTTCCTTTGAAAATCACTGCTCCAGACCCGACTCCTTGTTCTTGTTTGCTACCGTCAGTGTACACTTGGATTGATGTTTCCTCGTTCCCTTCCACTTCTTGAATTGTCCCAACTTCTGCCGGGTGCGGCCAATTTTGAATTTCCACGTCGCAATCCCATTCTATTTCGCTATTTCCCGAGTTGTATGTATGTATGTATGTATGTATATGTGTATGTGTGTATGTATGTATGTAAGTATGTGTGTGTGTATGTATGTATGTATGTGTGTATGTATGTATGTGTGTATGTATGTATGTATGTATGTATGTATGTATGTATGTATGTATGTGTGTATGGATGGATGGATAGATGGATGGATGGATGGATGGAATAACAAAAATGGGACAATGTGTGTGGATAAGATGATTTCTTGAAGCAAAGAACAACAAGCTGGAGATGTAAGCTTGTAACAGCTGCTTTGTGTAGTCATTAATGATTCATTTGTGTACCATTCAGCTGGAGTCCAGTGCCGTCAGTAGAGTGACGTGCATTTGAGGGGGCAAGTGTACATGGTGAAGTCCTGACGATAATACAGTTACCGTCATGAGCGGAAAGAGTATGGAAGGTGCTCTTAATATTAAACGAATTTGACAAGCAGGTTTACATTTACGACACTAAAGCATGTTGAGTCTCTCACCTCTTTCTACACCCATCTTCCTTTTCCTGTCGCCACGACTTTCCTATCACTCGGATGACACACCCATTATTGACTGTTCCCACTGACAAGAGGGTGCTTTATGAAAGAATATAAATAACTCCTTTGGAAAATGGTTAAATGGTGCTTGGTTACGCGTCTGTAATTTGTACCTATGTTGAGACCTGATGCTTTCACACAAAGCGGACAGCAGATAAGAATTTCGATGTGGGTCAGTGAAGAATTATTTTCTGAAAGAGGAGAAATGGAAAGGAACCGAAACTAAATAAAAACAAACAAAAGGGAGAAATACAAAGTGAAAAAGATACAGGGAAATTAGTTGCACACATGTAATTTTGAATAGGAATTTATATTTGTAAAACTTTCTAGAATGGTTGGAACTGAAGTTGTATAGCAGCGAATATGAGTGGTATGTAAGGAATCTGAAGTATTCTTCGTTTGTGTATTGGGATTTGTTTCTCTTCACTGAGACGTTGCATGACGAGAATTACTCGACGTCCTTTCGTCACATCATTGCGGAAGAACCAATGGCAGGCGGGGGATTTACAGTATTTTTACGGAAATAACTATGTAGAGTAAAGAAATAAATACTGAAGACATGTTCATGAATTTGTAGATGTACCACATATGCAAATGAAAGTGATTTTTTGGGAACGTTTCTTTTCAAGTTTCACAAGCCTGCCGTCTGGGATTTCCGCACCATCAGTTGTTGTGACTGTGTCGTCACAGCCTTCTTATTTTCCTGATTGTGATTTTGATATTAAAATAGAGGGTGGCTGTATATTGCGCACTTTATCCCTGACATCATAATTCAAGGGATGTAACTGTAGTCTGCCTTCTTCATGAGACGGAGTACTTCATAAGCTACAAGTTTATTAGCTGGTCTGTAACTTACATGTCTATTATTGAAGGCGAATATTCAGTACTGTAAGCGTAGAGAAGAAAACCAACTAGATCCTACTGAATGCTTTATTGCACTTATAATCTGTTCAACATGTTTCAGGCACTTATATGCCCATCATCAGGAGATCGAGACTATACTTGAGTTATTGCCGTATATGTTGTGTAATGCCTTGGTTGCTGGCGGTCGGCTGTTAGGAGCAGAGCAGCAGGCTATGCGTCCGGGATGAGGGAAGTTGTGCGACTGCAGTCGCCTAACAGCCGACCGCCAGCAACCAAGGCATTACACAACATATACGGCAATAACTCAAGTATAGTCTCGAGCTCCTGATGATGGGCATATAAGTGCCTGAAACATGTTGAGCAGATTATAAGTGCAATAAAGCATTCAGTAGGATCTAGTTGGTTTTCTTCTCTACGCTTATACTACGATGCAGGGACAAACATACATCATATTCAGTACTGTGTTCACGTGAGATCATAATGAGCACTGTTCTGAGCCACTTTAATTTATACCTTTCCAAATGGTATCTTCACTTCGTATTACCGGGCTAAAATTTCATATATACTGCTCGTTTGTCCGTGTGTGTTAAATGCCCACCTCTCTCATCGAATTTTATTTGGTCACCGTAAAATATAGGCAGTTACCAGTCAACGTTTATACCAAAATAACCTAACGAATTTTCCGCGCAGAGTTATTTATCCGTGTTTTTCATACCATGAACCTAACATACTGGCTGCTTCGGGTGGGGTGTTGTTTGATTAGTCATTTAGACAGGGACAAATGACACTGGGGACAACAAGGTGGGTAAGTGGAGCCATCAATTCGCGAAAAAAAACTCCCCATTGTGAATTATGTCACAGTGCCGCAATGCATCAGGCGTCATCTGCCTTCACCGGTTTACCATGACCGTCATTGATTTTATCCGAATTGTGTGTGTGTGTGTGTGTTTTGTATATATACACGTATGTGTGCGTAAAGTGTGTATGTTTTAACGAATATGCTTAGATCGAAAGGAAAGTGTGTAATTTGTAATATTCTGTGATAGGTCCAAAGAAAAGTGTGTAATTTGCAATATTCTCTCATAGGTCTAAAGAAAAATGTGTAATTTGTAATATTCTCTGATAGGCCCAAAGAAAAGTGTGAAATTTGTAATATTCTCTCAAAGTAACAAACTTTGTATGTGGGTGGTACTATGCTCTTGGTAGCTCAGGGAAGATAGCACAGTATCTTATTCTCAAGGCTACCTACCTACGTTATGTATGTTATGTATTTTTATTTAACAATAGGCGTATGTTTGAGATCTGAAACCACGCTACTGTGAATATTTCCATTTTATTCTTGTGGAGGGCCTGATGATGGCTATGAACCATAGCCGAAACATGTAGCTGTTTTGTGCGGTAAATAAATAGTTCTGCTTCGATTGAGGATGTTTAAAAACTCTTGAAAGTGTGAAGACAGTGACGTCTATCAGTTTATCCCTCTGCCTAAACATGGTGCCTTGGAAATGTGGAGATCCACAAAAATTTTTAACCTCAGTATATTACGGATGTGAATGATCAGGTTCACGTTCCGACCGCTGGCCCAGAAGTCACATTGTGCTTGTAGCTAAGTGTAGTACAGTTCTTGTGTGTTAACGTTTGTCTGACAGATGTAGTGTTTTGAGACACCTGCATGGAAGAACACTACCACCGTTGCTGTTAAGTATGCTTTCAATTTGCCTCTAATGAAGTTCAAGAAACTGAACAGAAATTAGAATTGTAAGGGATGCAACAGCGATGATGTGAACTTTTTTTGAAAACATAAACACCATGAAGAAAATCAGCAATGCTGTGTTAGGTGCTAATATGAAAGGTGGATCTGTAAATGGAAGTAAAGAAGCTAGGTATTGTTTCGAGTCCTTTACTTGGGGGTTTTGTCCGGCTCTTTTCTCTTCCTGGGACTAAAAATAATCGTAACTGGGCCCGACAGCAAAACTCTTATCGTCCTCTCTGTAACCATTGTCACTTTATGGGTTACAACACGCATGCACGCACGCACACACACACACACTCGATGAAATGGAATAATGGAGCAATATTGTGCAATACGAGCAAAACGCGAAACAACATTCTCTTACTACTTCAAAATATAACGGCTAAGTCATTCTAAATTTTAGGCTGAAACTTTGGTTGTGGGAAGAGAAAGAAACAGGAACTGACTGACGATATACCTGTATTGGGTTTATGCTGAATATGGAATATGTCAATGGGATGCAAGGTACTGTACAAGCTACCACATTCAGGACACGGACGCTGGAGGACCCCCAAGTAGATTAAAGGCCAAGTTCTAAAGTTTCGGAACACTGCAACGAGTATGCAGCATTCAAACTGTGTGTTGCGAGTGGAAGAAGACATAAAATAATGTTTTTACTGGACCAGTAAATTTGTCCCTGTGCACCACGCGAAGGCGTATGGTGGAGCAGAAGTACAGCTCCACCCATTTTTGACCTCGATGCGAGGAAAATGTGAGTGGTCAGCTTCACGCCCTAGGCGCTTTGTTGCCGGGGGGAGAATCTCTCGTTACCAATTCAGTAATAGGATGGGTTGGCCCTAGAGAAGGTATGGACGATTTAGAGAAGAAAAAATTCTTTTACCTCAGCCAGCAGTCGAACCACAATTCCTCGGGCTCCAACCCTTAGCCTAGTCACTATATCGCCTGAAGTATTCTAGATCCTACGATTGTCCAGTTGGCACTAAAATGTTTGTGATATTGTTATATTTTGATCATCTTTACCAAACTCCTTGTGATATGTTCCGTGGTCGCGGCAGGGAACGCGCACGGGCATACATGACCGGCCGTTTTTCATTCATTTTATGCATTATGTACGAGGAACTATGAGAAACAACCTGGGACTTGAAAACAGAATAACCTTGAGGGCAGCAGTTTTTCTATTTATCAAACATAATTTATTAGCTGCCATTCTGTTAGTGATAGCTTGGCAGGGATGAACCCACAATTAACGGATTCATTAGCCAGTGCGTGTTGCTGCAAATTAGCAGTACGCTCTCAGTATGGCTGATTAGAAAGCCACAAAATAAATCTTGCAGTATAGGGAATTATGTTGATTAGCGAGATTAACTTTCTCGCTTGTAAAATACAAAAGCACTGCTGTACATTGGTTTTATCTTGTGTAACGGCCATTCTCAGTTTTGGAAGTGTTGACGGTTTTTATCTAGATCGATGACTGGACTGGCTAAAAGACGGATGGTGGCGTCGACGACTGGGTGGCCTGAACGGATGAATTAGTATAAATAAATGAATAAATAATAAAAGTAAATAAATGATTGCGCCGATGCTTAGATTGGAAATTTTGCTGATTTCAATTTATGTCGCAAATTGACGAATATTTATTTTCCCATGCGGAGTCTTACGTTTATTTTATCGTAAAATTTGCATTACTCTATTTATGTTCATGGATCTTTATTGTCTCTTTTGATGAACCACGTATAGCGGTTTTTTTTCCCCATTTCGGAAACTCACAAACGCGAGCACTGTAGGTACGCCTGTGTGGGTATAACGAAGATATCAAGAATGTTCATACGGCTTGCAGCAAAACCTAAAAACAACGCTTACTGGGAGACGCGTTCTTTTGTGCACAGAATCTCTATACAATGCATAAACCATAATTAACATCAATTTTGCTTTTTTCTCATTTTCCGTTCCGTGTATTAAATTCAATTGCTAGAATTTAATCCAACGAATGCACACAATTGTATTAGTTTGAAAATAATATTATAAAAACAACCAACTCCTACATGTTTCGGGCCGTATTGGTCCTTTATCAAGGAGTACGATAAACTGTATCAAACGATTATTTAATGTATTGGTCTCTGGCATGTAACAGAACTGCTGAAAATTCGTGTGTGTAGAATATGTATAGCGGACAGAACTGTGCACAGTAAGCTGGAGCAGCTTGTTGATACGTTCACGGTAAGTCCTGTGAACGTATCAACAATCTGCTCCAATTTACTGTGCCTTGGATTAAATTTATTTTTTACTGTATATGGATGGGTGGCTGGTGATAACCTTGTGAATAAAAGGAAAAGTTATTTTGACAAGAGATAAACTTCTTACCCCTACCGGGATTAGAACTTGGTATCTCCCAGCCCGCGTACTAGTCACTGTGCTGACTCTTTGATTAGATAGAAGATTTGAGTATAAAAAAAAGAAAGGGAGATGGGAATGAATGAATGAATGACACATGTTTGGATGGACGTAAAGGATGAGTGTTAATATCCTATACATTTTACTCTTATCTCCGTTAAATAGACATCTGTCTTTAACCTGCCTTAAGGCATATTTGTAGATGAAGCAGCACGTTCCTTTGTATTCCCGGTTGATAAAGTATTGATTAGTTTACTGAATTCTGTAATTCAGTGTCTGAGGTCAGCTAGAATATGTTACATTGTCGTGGAAAGTGTGACTTGCCGCAACCATAGCCAAACTCAGTTACTGTCGGACACTTTGTCTGGGATAATTTATTGAACTATATTCGCAGTGATAGGAAGTTCCGGATATGGTTTATTTGACAAATTTCATTTAAACTTCTTCAGAAATGTTGAAGCACACGATTTAAACTGTGTGGGCCGGGATAGCTCAGTCGGTATAGCGACTCGCTAGGGGCTGGACGGTCCGGGGATCGAATCGCGGTGGGTGCGAGATTTCCCACACCCGTCCAGACCAGCCCTGTAGCCCAACCAGCCTCCTGTACAATGGGTAACGTGTCTTTCCCGGGGGTAAAGCGGCCGGTGCGTGGCGTTGACCACCCACGCCCATCTAGCGCCGAGGTTAAGGAAAGAGTAAAGCTATTCATCTACTCCCCCTCTGGGCTTTCGTGGCCTGTTCTAGGGTGAACTTTATCTTTTCCTTTGCTATTTCAACTGCATTCATTCTTGTATTATGCAATTTTTAATTAATGTGTAACATGTCTCAATGTCCAGGCATATCACCTATTTTGGAAATATTTTCTTTATGTTATTCTCAGCAATTCATTCAGTACTGACCTGAGAGATAACCTCTGTATCGCATTGTTTGCAGTATTTCGTCACTTTGCAGATTATCTTTCAAAAAAGTGTTTTGGCTGTTAATGTTGTCCAAAGAGTTTGTAACGTAATATTCTCTGTGTTTTATTTTCTGGTAATAACCTTTTCATTCATCCACGGATTATCCACTCTGCAGTGGTCTAAAACAACGTTTTTCAACATTAAATCATTAAACTGATTATTAATTATGATAATTTCCAAGACATTTGTTCTGTTGATCAAAAGTAGAGTTCAATCAAACGGTCAATTCTTCACTCAGCTCTTTTAACAATGCTTATTTTTCGTAATTGTTATTTCTGTCTTTCCATGAGAAGTTCTCTCACAAAACTTTAAAATTTCCATTCGTCAAAATTATTTGGCTTCTTTCCAGCGGGGTAACCTTTCCGATCCAAGTCTATTGCGCTTACGGCACACAAGGCCAATGCATGTCGTCAGGAATAGGGAAGAAAAAGGGAAGAAACAAGAACTGATTTGATAATTATACCATTCGTTAGAAGGATCTGGACGTTCTTTTTGAAACATATTATACCATGTTATATATCACGATTACCAGCAGTGCGTGATGGCTCTCCTTGTGCTAGTGATGTTACTATTCGCAGTTATTGGAAACCTCTGTTGATGTGCCATTTCCAGCTCTGTCAGCAGTACAAATTTAATTAATATTCGGGCATATAAATGAGCCTTTTAATTAGTGGTTATGGGAGTAATTAAATATTACGTATGACTAAGTTGTGTAAAACTATTATTACTGTTAAATTTTGTTCGTATTTATTTGTATGTCATTCGGAAGGCAAATACGTACATGCATTCCGGATTTTTTTTGTTTTATACAGTGAACGCATTCTGTTGGACGTACGTAAATGATTACATAAGTAGGAAAACTGAATATGGCAGAAAGGAGTCGCCTAAGAACTGTGGTTACATAGGAAATACGTGTCACGAAAGTGATGAGAATATCTGAGATAAGAGGAGGAATAAATATCAATAAAAATATACAGTAACAATTGGAAATCTAGGCTGGTGCAGTATAAAAATATTACGTTTGTCATTTTCAGCTGTCTGAGACATAATTGATGTACACAGCTTTTCGGAACTGGATCTCCTAACTTTCTCAGTTAAAAGTGTTGTTATAAAACCTGTTCTGTTAATTCCATTTCACGGCCTGGTTATGTTTTATGTACATTTTAGTACATGTGGCAGTTCATTATTGTCTTAAGTGTTATAAAAACGGATGTTATACGATAAGAACATGGAGTATAATAAACCGGGATACTGCGCTACAAGTTTCAGAAGTGTTATGTATTGTCTGCCTTGGACATTAATCATCAGGAATGACTTTTGTGTTAATGTTATTTAGTTCATCCAACAAAGTGACGGGAAAACTAAGTTACTAATTAGCTTCTGGTATAATTACTAAGAAATAAAATCTAGGTAGAACTAAATATCTAACTCCACGAATAAAACCCTTCTGTGGGAGCTGGTGTACCCTTAGTTGCTCAGAAATGTCTACCACTTTTTATAAGTTGGAAGTTTATTATGCCTGCCATGATCACTGGACTATTTAAAAGCCAATTGCATCCACTTTGTACTCTCTACAACTATTAATTTGTAGTTAATGTTAAAATTGTTCTTCTTTTTTAAATACGTTCCCATCTAGCTGCTGAGTGTTACGTTTTCTGTTAATTTCATTGTCTCTAATTCTTTTAAAGTTATACATCCCCTTGTGTTCTCGTGAGATTAGTTAATAAATAAATAAACTAAGAACCGTTGACACAATTAACTTTGGTATTTTTGATTGTAGCAACATGTTCCGACTTTGAAGGATCTTCATCGGGCTAACATTCATTGGCACTTAAAAATAAAGATTCAAAATTGTAAAAGCGCTAAATCATTTTAGCTAACACAATTTTATATCTTTATTTTTTAGTGTTACTGAATGTTAGCCTGATGAAGACCCTTTAGGGTCCGAACATGTTGCTACAATAAAATACACAAGAATTAGTTAGTTAGTTAGTTGCGTCGACGGTTTTTATTTTGTTCATTAACTAATCTCATTGTCCTTATTTTGATATCCTTAATTAATCCTCTTTTTATGCATTTAGGTTCAATTTTTTCGTCAGTACGCTGCGGTGGTAACTTCACTTTATGTCTCCCCTTTAGGACGGAAGAACAAATCCCCCCTCCTCCACCACGTGAAAAAAAGTTGAAAGTCTAGCAGTATAATGTTTTATACCCCAGTCTTTACGTTTTTGGATAGCTGAAACGCTTAAGATTCTGAACTGAATAGTAACTAGCATTCTTCCAACTTAATGCGCTTGCAAACTTAATGTTTATTCTGGTCACCTGGCTTACTGAATTTTGGGCAATCGTGCCAACGTTTGGACGGAGGCTGCCGCCACCATTTGCAGAGTAGAAGATGACGGAGGTATCAGATTACTCCGAAACGATGGTAACTACATATAAGGCACGTGATGTTATAACAAAGTAGACCACAATTTAAATTATCCCCGCCTGAAAGATTACGGAAGTGTAGAGGACGTGGGCGACGAGGCAGTTGAGGCGGACATATTTTTTGAAAAGGAAAAGAATACAAAAGAATAAAATAAATACCTGCAATGCACAAAATGCGTGCAATGACCTTCAGTCATTCAAACCCTGTAATACTTCACCCCTCCAACCGTAAACAAAGTGTTGGATTGCCTGTCGTTTTGTCTTCATCATTTGCTATTTGGTTTTGTAAAGGTACAAAACTTGTGCGTGCCCAAGTTAGTGAGTTAATAATAGCTGGTGAAATGGCAATAATTTCCAAGAGAATGGGAAAAAGTCTTTGGGTTTTTGTGGATATCGATATCGAATTCATCGGAAAAATTCGAAGTTGATAAGTTGGGTGTGTTAATGAAATATGCCCCAAACGCAAAGGGAAGCTGAAAACTAGTTTACAATGTTGTATTATTGTATGTTGTTAATATACACCCCGTTTACTCGGTAGAGATGTGTATCACAAATACAACAATACACCCAGGTTTATTTGTTTTTTACAGCTCAATTTTATCTGACTTTAACAATTCACAAGCTGAAATTCTGTGACAATACGGAGAATTTTATCCATTCGTTATAACGTTGAGTGGCTCCATTTATATAATTTGGCAGTTTGTTTTATTGTTAGTACTTTGTAATGCTACCCTGATGATGTTTGTAAAAGCGATCGAAACATATTGGTATTGAAGAAAATGTGACAGAGCATATTTTGTACACGTGCGTTTGTTGGTTTTATTATATAAGTTTAATTATTCTCTTAATGCACGAGTTTGGGACATATTAAATATATTAAACGTCCAGTTCTGTTTGGACGTTTACTGGATAAAAAAGAAACAACGTACCATAGTTTATTAACTGTGCTGAAGAGTTGTTGTTCTTTCTGGTCATGAAAATTATGAAGGTCGATTTTTAAGAAGCGGTCATCAGTGCAATAAACAAACCCTTTCCATAGTCCGTTATTACTGAATGTAATTTTCATTTTTATCACTGGCCGTGAAGACAGCTACAAAATATTGGTCCTACGATGAAATACAAAGACAAGTAACAAGTCCGACTCACAAGCAGAATGTTTGCTGCACTGACATACCTATCCATAAATACAGTGATAGGGTCTTGGCTTATGATCATGGAAAATGTGCCACAGAATGAGAATTCATTGCTATTTCTCGATTACTATGTCGAGCAATGAATAAAGAAGGAGAATGTTCCCATCGAGATGTAGAATGTAAATAAGCACTGACATAGGACCATCTAAGCAGTTGAGGTTGGAATTCCAAAATAAACAGAATTATTGGGAAGAGGCGGTCTAATATTTTTCTGCTGATACAGAAATCAAGACAGGAAAAAGAATTTGGTATCTTGTCAGCTGAAGTCAAAAGGAAACCTGGTCAGTCTGGTCAAAAACCAAGAATGACGTATGTAAACAACACGAGAGAATTGAAAATTTATGGAAGTATACGACAAATAAAATGATCCGTATAAATGTCGAAACAACTTAATCTATACAAATAAATGTGAATTATTATGAATATTTAAGAGAAAAGTCGTTAATGTCACATTGTAACCGGTAAAATCGGGTCACTTCTGCTGTCTGCCTCGCCCACGACACGGCTAGAAGAGCTCAAATATCGTCTAACAACTATTTACGAGATTTGATGTTTTTGCAGCGTTGAAACTGAGTTATCCGTTCTTCGGGGAAATGATATTGCTTCAGTTAGTAATCAGAACCTCTCGACCCCTGAAGGTGAGGTCACTGCGTTTCCTCGAAAGCCTGGTGTTCGATTACAATGTTTACAGAACGTCATATTCCATAAGAAAGGGATCGTTAATTTTCAGTCTCTGTCTTTCTCATCCAAAAGATTCTTAAGTGTCTTTGCTACTTGTTTTCGTACATTGTGCTGATGAAATATGACGGACTGTCATCACTCTGTGTTCACTGCCTTAACTCGGTTAACTCCGATACGCTCTCAGATGACACACCTATTTTGAATGCGAGAATGTAATTGAAGCAAGCATTATTTTAAAATATATTTTGTTGTCTAGAAAGTGGAAGTAATATGTTATAGCTAGCAGATTTTATTACCGTTCTTGAATGGTCATGTTAAGTTGGTTCTTTTCCACGACTATGGCATGGCGCGTCGTCAGATGGTGGACAGAGAACTCCCCCTCCCCCCTCCCCGGTATGGAGTAACCACCATTTGTGATCTATGGGTAATCAGTCGAGGGCAGAGAACAATGAATATGGCACTCATGTAGTCTGGAGGTTGGGTGTAGGTATGTCACCCAGCTTCAGGTATTATCGTGCTATAAAATTCCAAAAACGGCCTCAAATTTCAGCAGATTTTTAGAGACGACACAAGGACTTATAAAAACAAAATCTGAAGCTCTGGAAATCAGGAGTTTATGCGTATATAAACTGAGGGTGTAAGAGGATGATATTGAAAGAGATGTCAGAGAAACCGGGTGTGAGTGTGGACTGGATTAAACTTGGTCAGGTTAGGATCTTATTGTTGGCTTTCATGAACAACTTCATGAGCCTTCGTGTTCCGTAATAAGGAGATATGGCGACGATCCGAATAATTGTAATCTTCTAAAGAAGGAAGATGTTGCGTTGCGTTAGGTTTATACTGTCGACATCAGAGATGTGCCTAGGGAGACGGCCAAGTTAGAGGTGTTTTACGTTTGATGCAGCGAGGAAACGTGAGATCTTTCGACTGCGTAGGGTCTCAAACATGAAAACATTTTTAGACATGTGATATCTGCAGTTTGTTTACTTCTGAAAGCAGTGGAGGAAGACCGGAACCTTATCCATTCAGAGGCTCTGTCTTTGTCTGATTCGTTTCCATTTCGTGATATGTGTGCGAAATGTCATATAAGGCTTCTTGAACTTGTTTTACTACAAGGGGACAATAAAAACACGAAACACATTACACCTTTCTTATGTCGTAATAATTTCGTTCCAATGATTGAAACTATTTTCCGTAGATCAATAGTGAAACGCCATTTTATGGGCACATATTTAAGCCCAGACACAAAGAAAACTTGAAACAGTTTTTGTATAGCATTTCAGAATATTTTCTTGGTATATTAAAAGCTGCATTTTTAGGAAGAATGTTTGGAAATTCTTTAATAGTTTGCTTCGTTTATGTTAGATGGTTTTCTTTCCCCCTGAATGTGTAATGTTGCTCAGTGTCACAACATTGAGGCGCTTGTGTATGGCTTCTGTTTGGTTAGCATACTGGCAAGTGATTTTTAAAGTAAGGATATCTTGTCATGCCGTTTAGCCAGCGTTATCAGAGGCATTATGCAAATACTGCATAAATATAGAGTAAATCTTTTTTGTAACCTTAGTCGGATGGCATTGCAATGTAGTCAAACCTTTGTATGTGGGAAGTAACAGGGAAAGGAAAGTAAAGGAAGTACGTGTCTCTAAAATTCTCTTGCACAATCTTAGTGAAATTCAACTTACATGTCTGTTTCACTCATACGACTTCTGGGCTTACACCAGAAGAGTTTCCTGTAATTTAATCTTTAAACTGTTTGCAGAGGGAAAGTCTGTTCTAAATAACTAATCCGAACATAAAATAGAAAATAATGAAAATGTTTCATCCGTCTGTCCCGTGACACTGGCTAGAAATATGACACCAAGGATATACAGTTGTTTGTACTTGACGTCTCAGTATCATCTCATGTTGTTGTGGTTGTTCCTTGTAAGCCTCTTAATCCAAGTACGATTTTTGTCCTCACGCTCTGCACAAGTAGCTTTAAAGAGCTGACGGTATCGTTGCTTAAAAATAAAATTGATACAAATATAAAGGCCTGCTGGATGCTATACGGAAAGCACAGTACATCTCTATCTGAAGAAAATACAGGGAAATTTATAATATAGCCTCCAGTGTAGAAACATGACAAAGTAGACGAGTTTTAAAATCATGTTAGTAATATTAGTGCGCGGTAGCCATTTATCATCGTTCGTTGATGCGTGCTGACATTCATCAGAGGTTTCTATGATTCCTCTCGGGCTACTGCATTGTTGTATGTCAACTCCATCAATATCAGCACCATCACATGACAGCCCAACTTTTAGCCTCTCGCCAAGTTTTGGCCGTACGATAATCAAACACAGATTTTTGTTTATTGAAAACTGATCTCAGAGTTCTGTCTGAAATGATTTGTAAGTTACGTCTGTAGATGTGAGTTCAAAATATATTTATTATCATAATAGCTGCGAAATCAACGCAATGATAAAACCCCAAATATCAACTAAAGTGACAGAAGATTTTGGGAAATACACGACACAAAAGTACAAGGACATTGATATTTAGATGGGTTTCTCTACTCTGATAATAAAAGAAAGGTTTGTAATTTCTCAGGTTTTTAGAATTAGAGACCTGGATCATACAAATAGATTAAGAGTGGGAACTTGGTGCGTAACATATTTAGTGACTCTTTGTACAGACGTGGATGGATTTCCAGTGTATTCTGTGTTAGACCAAGGGTAGAAAGACTGCATCTATACAGAGACAGTTCTGACGGTGGTTTATCACACTTAAAATTGTTTATTTCATGAATGCATTCACCGTCTCGTGTCTAAAAGTACTCATAAGTTATTATAACACAACTTCTCGCGAACATCGGTCCCTGTCTTCGAGCTGAAAGCCAGTCAGTTGGACCTTATAGTCAAAGCTATTGCACAGTCGCTGAGGTGGAGAATGGCATTGCTTGTGAGGCGAAGCTGAGTACGTTTTGAGGGAAATTGTGGTCTGAGGGCTGTGACACATCCGGTATAAGAAAAGTAGTGTTTTAATAATTTCCTGTCCTTGTTTTTAACAGGAGACGATGGACACAGTCGTGAATTGAACCACTAAAAGCTACAAATGTGCGGGTAGCACGTCCACTGTCAATTAAGTTTACCATAGTGGAAGTTGTCTGCAAGTAAGATTCATTATCGCCCCTCTTTGGGAGACTTATTTGAAGTGCGTACATAAAATTCTGTGTACCCGAAATGTAGTCAGTAAAAATTTATTTATTTTTCTTTTTTTCTCTGATATGAAGGGCAGTTTTTTGTAACACCTTACTAAGACCTCTGTACCATTGGAATGTCAAGGACGAACGTTAGTGCTCACTACTGTTGTGTCCCAGTTCGAGGATTTTAAACAATTAATACGTCTTGGAATATTTGGCAAGAAAATAGTAAGAAATCTGTGGAAATTAGGTAGTAATGAACTCAAGTAAAAAAAAACGTGGAAATACCTAGAAACGAATAATGAAGAGCAGTTAAAAAAGGGCAATGAAGATCTGATTTCAAAACTTGAAAAATACCAAGCAATATGCCACGAGAACAACACTTGTAACGTGTGTTTGGGTGATTCTCAGTTCGAGACATCTGCTGTCCAGGTTCTTTATGGGTTCCCTTGGTCCTTGCAGCCCGATGACGGGATAGTACCTCACTTAGGTTACGACCACATAATTCCAAGTCATTTCGTATTTATCACTCACCATTAACCCTCTCATTCGACGCAATTCTGACGTGGTAAAAGGTAAAACAATCCCTGTACATGCCTGGAGAGGCCCAGAGGGTTCCAGGAGTTTGAGGCTCCCGGATTTCAAGACAATTGGCACATAAAGGTGGTAACGTTGTCAGCCGTAAGTACTGGCCGCCTTTACCACCCAGAAAATATTCATGACACTCATTTCTGTTAGAGTCGGAGTAGAACCCAGTGCCGTAATGGCGCCCGAAGGATTATATCAATGAACAGTTGCAATAATACCATCAGGAAACAAACTCGCAACCTTCCTGCTTGTAGTGCAGTGCCTCAAACAACTGTGCCAACTTCACTATCGCGTGCCCCAATTGCAATATGGGAGTGAACGAAAGCAACAAAGAGGAAACTTGTTGTAAGTACAGAACGTTGTAAAATTCCTGTAATAATTAAATGTGATGTGGCAGATTGATTCCATGATGATGATCAGCAGTGGTCGCATATTGTAGGAGGGAGTGATAAATTATTATGCTGGCGGCAATGCGTTATTGCCGTGGTAAGTTCATAAGCGGGAAATAAATCAAGAGCTGTTTGGATATGCTTTTACGAGTGTACGGTATAACTGAATACAGATGTTAATAAAATACTGAAATAATTCACAATATTATATACCACAGAAGACACTACGTGCTTAAGACACAATTTGGTGATATAAAATAAGAATATGAAGCAAAAATTAAATATATAAATAAGCCTATATGTGACCCGATACCACGTTTTGTCATTCGGGGTGATTATCAGA
>Ga0131853_10004304_pt1:0-7500 | contig 25531 bp, 19 predicted proteins | sample TergutLab28metaG_FD_92764 | JGI IMG/M metagenome (GOLD analysis project Ga0131853, IMG submission 92764) | Labiotermes labralis P1 segment gut microbial communities from Petit-Saut dam, French Guiana - Lab288 P1 (version 2) (version 2) | ecosystem: Host-associated > Arthropoda: Insects >... | reverse complement strand
GAACTATTGTTAAAACACCAGACGATGAACGAGAACCAAGAATAAAATAATCTTAAATATTAAAATTTTTTATCATCACCAAATATTCATCAGGTGATTAATGACACGAGGGAAAGGCTTGCAGAATAAGGGAGAAACGAAAAATACAAAAATTCTTCCGAACGCCATAAAAAAGAGAGGCATTGACTTGGGTGCGAGATTATTAACTTAAACCTGCCAAGGAATGGTTTGTGATCCGAATTAAGCTGACTCAGTATTTGTTTCGGTAGTGCAGCTGTGAACTCAGCAGCATAGCTTTGAATTTCTTGGTCAGTTGGTTAGCTATCAAGTTATCATGGAAGACAATGTACATTTTTGGACTGGAGATGTTCTGTTGCTCTAAGAATTTGTCAGCAGTGAAGAATATGCAGCGTTAGATCTACAGTATTCTTTAGCTCACAGTATTGAACATCACTTGGATCGTACTTTGTTTTATTAACCCTCTATAGGAGAAGCGCAGACTGTTTTATTTAAAGACCCAGTCCGTACCGCGCTGTAAACACTTTTCATCTCGGTTATAAAAACCAATCAGTTTATGTTATATTGGGCAGAGGTCGCTGTTTGTTCTGAGATAAATACAAAAACAAACAAATACAGTGTGGGCAGAATATATAATTCTTATGAATTAAACCTAGTCCATGGTATGTACCGAACACTATTTTACACACCGATCTACAGATACCCATTGTTAAAGCACAAATAACTAACTTCAGCACAAAATACCAAGAAAAACTAATCACACATCCCAACGAACTCATACCCGCCATACTAGAAGAAGAAGGACCAAGAAGATAGAAACGTTTCAAACCAACTGAACTAACCACAAGTTTCTCATAAGCACCGTACATAGGTACGAGAATATCTGATGTGAGAATATTCAGTGGAATATTACTCCACAGGTCATGCGATATCAGCGTAGGATGTAAGGTTAAGTGTACTTGTAGTCTGTAATAGACTGGTGGTGCAATAAAGGAGACAAAAAAAAGAGTTAAACCTGTTGGTGCACGAAACCAGTAGGCTTTAAAAGGTTAAGCGATAACTTTTAACCTGCCGATGTTAAAACTACAGTATGCTACAGACAGGTAAAACCAAAAATGCTGAAAAAAACTACATATTAGACGTATCAGTGGAATAGTTCCTTTACATAGAGTGGAACATGTCCTTAATAATTCTCTAGAAGTTCCTGACAGCGATTAATGAAGTGTGACACAGACTGACAGTAAGAATTTTCCAACGTTTCAGAAATTGGTTACAATCCCATTTCGGGGGACTTCCTGTAATTACCTTGACTGTGTATTTAAAAACGGGTACGTTATAATGCACGTACGTCAACATACCATGTATGTAGGAGTTTTTGCTTCGCTGTTTTTTAATCTCGCATCTTTAAAATAATACCGAAATAACAATGATGCACGATTCTAAAAGAACCACGACGACGGCATATGTATATACAGGGGATGGAGCTAAAACTCCATGCTTTCTTTTTATCAGCTTTTAATGGAGGCGAATGGTCAGATTCGCACTTTAGCCTCAGTCCCGAGAGAAAAATCATGGGTTGAGAGATTCGGTGACTTTAGAATCATTCTTGAAGTGGATCCTAAAAGATTTTAATGAAGTTTCCAGCGCTTTTCTAGACACAATCCTGAGCTATTTCTGTTCACTTTAATTCCGTGAAATCTATTCCCGTTAAGAATGTTTGAATTTGATTTTTCTTACGGCCGTTCTAAAACGAGTTTACCCACCAGAATTCTGCATGTTTTTCTAGGAGTCCACATTTCGGTTATGTTTTATCCCAATGTAAACTGCTATATTTATTTTGCCTAAAAATTCTACACAACCAGCATGAATTACGAAGTTTCTTTTATTGTTACGTTTTGATTGGCCACTTTACTGTAGCTGACTTGTTACATAACAGGCAACGATTCTAATGAATGAATAAGTTATCGCTGACTTCTAAAAAATGTCACTGTTAATTGAGTTCGTTATACTGATTTGTGTTTCAAAACCTGTGACATAAGCTTGTATGCTGCTCACTGAATAGGTCACAAGACCTGTGGAGAGATCTATGTTTCGTGTTATACAGTATTCTCTAGACCGGATGATAACAGTTTGTGAACTGAACTCATTCTTCTCTAAATGTAATCTTGAAGCGTCTCCCCCATTCTTTTTTGTTAAGCAACTTGAACAGGATGTATTCAGCTTCGTACTAGCCTGCAGGGGCTTTCTTAGGAAGTGGAAATTGTTCAGCTGGTAAAGAAGTTCACCTCTTGCATGAACTCGAATATATGTGCCGATGCTCACAGCATACTGCCATCGGACCCGTTCCTCATCCCATTAAATTAATTCCACACAGCACGTCCTGTTCATCTAAGATTTATCTTAATATTACCTCCACATTTTTATAGTTGCCAAAAGCGGTTGTTTCCTCTTTTGTTTTCCCTTACTGTATATGTCAGTTTCTTCGCCACGTGACACAAAGCCCTTGTCCCCGTATTTATTTATTTAGTAGTAACGGTTTTTAAGATATTCATTTTCTAATTTTTTCCATCCTGTTTATTCTACTCTCTTACGTCTAGATATGCTTGGTATTTTGTTCTCCCTAGTTTTTCTTTCTTCATGACAGTGCGAGGCTCATCTGCACCAATATGGTAGAACACATACATCTATATTTGTGCAAACTATTTGGCCTTCAAAATGTTTTTATTAGTACAATTTGGTCGGTAGATTTTGACGGTAGTTGTGGTTTATAGAAAGGCATGATCCATGGTACATACAATAAAATATCGCAGGCTGATAGCTTAGTGTTACTGAGTAGCGGAAATGTGGATCCTGTTTCTAGGTTTGTTGTTACAGACATACTGCATAAAGGCATGGAGTGTGTCTTAGGATATTTACGAAGAATTCTATTAGGAGTAAAGCTATGGTAGGAAAATTTATTTTCTAGGTACAGTATTTAGTACATGCGGCTTGTATTGAGGACTGTAAATTTAAGTGCTATCCACAATCTGTGAAATTGTCGCCATTAAGTGGAATTTGTATGAGAGGCATTTGAAGCGATTTCTTACATTTTTATAATCTCCTTCTCTCTATTCTAGTAATAATCTTTTATTTCTAGAAATATTCCCCATTGTTTGGCTTTTGTAAGTGGAATTGGACTGCTTCCATCCCGCTGTGCACATATGACAAATTTTATTGAATTGAACCGTCTTTGCACAACACAATTGATAGTTGTATTCTACAACTGGTTATATCAGCAACATGTTTCGGCCTTGCTTGACCATCGCCAGACTTACAAAGATTAGTATCAAATAAGGTACATAATGTTGCTGTACCGATGGGATCCCATGGTTTACATTGTAAACCATGGGATTGATACTACATGTTGCTAATGTAACCAGTTGTAGAATACAACTGTCAATTGTGTTGTGCGATTATTAATATGTACTATTATTCTATGTGCTGTGACGTAAAGCATAGACCAAAGTTTCAAACAAAAGAACTAGACATATTTTTCTTTAATTTAAAACACACATTCGTTTTCAATTGTGCAATATTGTGTGCTCTCTCTCCGAATACTGATATTTCAGTACGAAGTATGAGAGTTTGATGGAGTGCATAGACACTGTCGTGTTTTGTAGGCTGTGCACTTCTTTTCTGCCTTTACCGTTTTGTCAAAGTGGAAACAATTTCAGCCGTTTCAATCTTTTTGTACTGTGAAGTCGCTTTTAGATGAAATATGCGGTTCTTGTGAAGTGCAATCTTCCGCACAGGGATAATGAACCTGCTTCTTGCTGTACGTCTCCATCGGCATACAGGATTTAGAGTGTAGTGGTTTGTGGTGGTTTGCATAAGTTTTGCTAATAACGATACTATGTACTTAAAATTTATGAGACATGACAAAACTTTCGTTTTGAATCATTGTGAAACGTGGTCTTTCATAGTAAGAGAAGAACCCAGGCTGAAGGTGTTCGAAAATAGGGTGCTGACGAAGACGGTGGGTGCATTAGAGCGAGGAGCCTCATATTCAAGGGTCGGAGTGTGATCGGAGGGGGGGGGGGTATATGGCAATATGATGGAGAGGAGAAATACTTGCGGGTTTTGGTGGGGAAAGCTGAAAGAAAGAGACCACTTAGTAGACCTGGGCGTAGATGGAAGGATTGCCTTAAACTGAATCTTAAATAGATAAATTGAAAAAGCATGGGCTTGAATGTATTGCAAATATGCGGATAGGGTTCAAACTTATCTGTTTTAAGTTGCCAACCAGAATTTAGCTGGAGAACCTGAAGAATGCCACAGAATCATCAGTTTGGATAGGGCGTCCCGGGACTGCTTATCACACGCTATCAAACGACTTCTCACGTAACTTTTGAAATCTATATGAAGTCCTCATTGCCGGGTAGCTCAGTCGGTATAGCGACTGACTACGGGCTGGATGGTCCGGGATCGAATACCGCTGGGGACGAGATTTTCTGCCCGTCCAGACCGGCCCTGGGGCACACCTAGCCTCCTGTAAAATGGGTACCGGGTCTTTCCGGAGGTAAAGTGCGGCCGGGGCGTGCTGCTGACCACTCACCTCCTTCTAGTGTCGCGGTCATGGAAGAGTAGAACTATAACTCTACCCATCCTCTGGGGCCACACCGGGCCTGTAACGGGATAACTTCGCTTTATATGAAGTCCTCATTAGTAGCAAATTTCACGCGCAAGTTCTTATTGATGCGCTAAAATTTATTAAAAAAATAAAGCTGAATGTTAATTTAGGTGAAATATTTTGCTATTTTTATTCAGTGTTGTTAAAATGAACTTCATAAAGAGTGGCATATTTTTTGATATCGATGATCCTTAACATCTTTGTTAAATGACATTACTGTGGCCCGTACACCGTCGGTTTGTCTTTGTGACAGGTTGGTTGAGTTTTAGTTTATTTGAACACGAATAACCAGCTTCATTATTGGCATTAAGTAAAAAATATTGACTTGTGTGCAACGAATTGTGAAGACTTAAAAGGAAAATGTCTTCATATATCCGAGAAATTTTCTGGAACAACGGTGAACAGATCATCTCAAAATGTGTGAATGGGGATGATAGGTCGTAAGTCCCAAATCCGAAACCGAGACCTCCCGAACACAATGTGGATGTACTAAACACTATGTCTCGATATTCTGTTTTTATCGAATTGGTTTCTTTTTTAAGCCTATTATTTATAAGGGCGCTGCCAGTTGCTGAGAGCGTCGGTGGTACACGATTGAATGAATTTGTCAGGATTGTGGGCTGTTACTAACAGAAGGAAACCGAAGTATTCGGAGGAAACCCTGTGCCAGTGCCACTATGTCCATCAGAAATTTAACATAGACTGGCTTGAGATTGAACCTCGGCTCTTGCCTTGAGAGGGACGGCGCAGATTGGTATAAACATGGGTTTACCGTAATATGGTGGATATTTCTTGAAGGTGTGTAAATTGTTTCAAACTTGATTAAACCAGCAAGAATTTTGTAACAGAATGAAGCTTTATGTTCTCAGTCTGGTTAGTATGAAGGGGATAGCGGTTTTGTTTTGTTTTACGTCGTCACGACAAACAACAGCCCTATCGCAGTACAGTGTTTTGTGTAAGGACGGTGTCAGTTGTTGAGAATATAAAGCATGGGCGGTAGATAAGTGAACGAACGAATGAATGAATGAGCAAAGGGCAATGGTGGGATGGTAATGGCAGACGAATACAGAAGTTTCCCGAGAAAAATCTCTCCCGCTTCCACTTCATCCACCACAAATCCCACACGGACTGGTCTAGGATCGAACTTGCGCATACCCGCCCATAACCCGATCGTAAGAAACCATTTGGAATATTTAGATGTGCATTACCAGATACTGGGGGTCCCAGTGGCCGCGCGGTCTAAGGCTTGGGTCTGCAGCTGCTCGTTTGGTGGGATTATTGGTTTCAAATTCCGCCGGGATGGATGCCTGTGTTTTTGAGTGTTGTGTGTTTTCAGGTGAAGATCTCTGCGTCGGACTTGATCACTCGGCCAGGGTAGTCCCATCGAGTGTGGTGTGTCTGAGTGTGATCGTGAAACCTTGACAATGAGAAGGCCCTGGCCTACTAGGGGCTGTCGTGCCATAAAAAATACGCTGTGTAGAAATGCCGCATGGTGGTGTCGACCGTATAAGACTGTCTGGCTCTTCTGATTACATTTCTTGTTTTCCGTTTGGAACTCAGCGAATAGAGTATTAATTGTTCAAGTGGACGCAGCCCCGTGCATTTATTTCCCATGTTTCAAAAATAGTGCCTTGAAAGGACACAATCGCATATACAAAGAGGCCATATCTGTAAAGAAATTACGAGCGGGGTATGGGTTCATATGCCGCCTCTTTTGAAATATTTTGCCTAATGCCTTGTAGACAAGTATTCTGAAAGGGCCTTTTGTAATTCCTGTTAAGGGCTTTTTCTGCACTCAAACCCACATTGTATATGCTAACCAGGGCGAGTTATCTCTCTTTGATATGTACAATCATGAAAAGAATTTTTAAGTACGAAACGGTTTAATAATTTTCCCCACTCCCACCATTTCCCACAAGGATTTATAAGGTACTGCATAACCACATTATGTGGCGTGTCCTGGTTTAGAAAATCAACTGAAACATTTAATGGAACAGGAGCGCAAATTTCTCATTGTTTCAGTTTTATTTCCATTATGTGTTAATTAATGTTACCAAAGTCTAACAACCGTGCCTTTGTTTAACACATTTAGAGGTGATATATTGAGGACCACGAGAGATAGATTAAGCGGGAAGTGGAAAGCAGGACAATTGCAAATTGAGTAACTTCATGAGCTCTGAAACTGGGATTACATTTTCTGTGGATTCAAATGAACGGATTTACAAAACGTCAGATAATGTAGCTAAGAGGAGAGACACAAAAAAGATAAGAATTTTAGAGAAAAATTAATTTGTAAAGCACTCACATCGAGGGCAAAGAAGCAATTGGAAGAATGATATTAAAATGGATAAGTATGTAACAGTTTGAGAGGAAATGAATAGACCCAACTGTTGTACAGTTATTTTCAGTGGTGTATATTTTGCTTCTAAACTGTGCGCTATATTTTCAGAGATTTAGTTGTTTCCTTTTACGGTTTTAGTCTTTATCCCCGAAAGGTCTTAATGTTTTCATTAAAAGCACAATGAAGAAGCGAAAAGAGCTCTAAGCAGAATTCTAAACCCACTTTCCTGTCCCCAAAATTTCCAGTTCTACTTAACATAATATTATTATTGTTTCATTTTATTTTTATAGAATTATGTTATAGTTAATAGACTATGCGTTAAATTGTCATATATATCGTAAATGTCTTCTATTTTTTGACGTTTTGCTGACCGTGCATCGCAGTATATTTATCTCAGTATTTAACCAACTTGATGCACAAAATTTGTTTCACAATAAGTTTTATTTCATGCCTCTACATGTTTCGAGCACAT
>Ga0131853_10004299_pt1 | contig 25537 bp, 6 predicted proteins | sample TergutLab28metaG_FD_92764 | JGI IMG/M metagenome (GOLD analysis project Ga0131853, IMG submission 92764) | Labiotermes labralis P1 segment gut microbial communities from Petit-Saut dam, French Guiana - Lab288 P1 (version 2) (version 2) | ecosystem: Host-associated > Arthropoda: Insects >... | reverse complement strand
TTTCGATATTTCTTTTCAAATCTTATCTGAAATATTTCTCATTCGAAGAATTCAGCGAGATATTGTAATAATTGTTCATCCGTCTTCACGTAAAGTAGCCGTTATTCTTGCCACATTTTAACGAAACTTGAATTTTCGAAACAGAATTTTCGAAAAATCCTCAAGTATCACATTTCATGAAAATTCGTACAGTGGGAACCGAGTTGTTCTATGTGGACGGACGGACAGAACCAACGACATGAAGAAGCTGGCCTACTGTGAAAACGCTGTCCGTCCGCCGGTCTACGGCCTAGAATATGGGCTAAATATTTGGTCGGATTTTCTGAAATTGGACATCGGAAGTTCTTTCACAAAACGTCTTTGAGGAAGTGCAAGTTGGCGAAAATCACCTCTGTGACAGTGATGATTGTGACTGGCAACATCGGATCGACGTGTGCATTTCCATCACAATTCGTGATTTGTAAGTGTCGGTGAAGACGCAAATCAAGATGATGAAGATGACTGTTTTATTCTATTGCAATTGGAAATGAAGTAAAATTGCCTCCTATCCTTTTGTCTCATCAAATATTCACGGAATTTGCAAACAACGCCGAAAAAAATAGCTGAAAGGAAGCTGCTGATTTATTCATTGTAGAAACTTCTCGGAACTTGTGAACTCCTCTCAGACCACCGGGAAATGAAAGAAGGGAAACGAATATGAATAATCACAGAAGGCGTATGGATAGGGCCATAAAAGTTCAAACCCGGAAGTAAGTACCTGTACCGGATGTAGTCCGCATAGAGCAGCAGGGCGGGGTAAGACGGACGCCTGAATCACAATGCAGCTGTAGTCACCGAAATAGTCACGAACCTACCGAAGATTAACTGAACAAGAAAGTGGGATGTAAATTTTACGACGCTTCTGTGATGGCGTGAAAGGGCTTTATTGCACTTCATGGACGTTAATGGCTGCGTCTTTGTGTGAGAAGTGCATAAAATAAGTCGTTCAAAGCAGAAGGAAGAAAATAGTTCGAATCTCTTATGACCTGATGCTAGATTTTAGCTACACATTTATTATCGTGAATGCAAATTAGAAATTGTCCGGCAAGCGAACTTTACCAAGTGCAATGGAATTCAAGGTCCAGCGTAAATACGTGTTATACAGTCAGGGTTTTCCTCACGTCGGCTCAATGTAACAAAATACAGCCATGCAGCAATACAGCAGACGACACTCCATTATACCTCAATTCTGTCACAATGTTCTTATAACTTTTAATTTTAAATAACAATATTCTGATCCCCACTTTCGGCTCAGTAAGTTTAGGAACCCATTTTTCTCTTTCGTGACGCCACAGACCTTAGTGGGCCAGGGCACCCTCATTATGGGGGCTTCACGATCACACTCAGACACACCACAATCTGTAGGAATCCTCTGGAAGAGTGATCAGCCCGACGCAAAGACCTTACCTGAGAATACACAACACTCAAAAGAGAGAGACATCCATGCCGCCGGCGGGATTCGAACCCGCAATCCCAGCAAGCGAAGGGCCGCAGACCCACGCTTTAGAACACGCGGCCATCGGGATCGGCTGGGAATGTAACGGGCTGAATTATGTGTTCCTGTTGATGGAACTAAAAAATACTATTGCTATTATCATCATAATCATCAACATCTTTTAACAAAACACAAGGATAAGTTCGTCAGACGAAGTAACAACACAACTTGCTTACTCAACAAAGATGAAGCAGCGATATGTTTGTAAGTAAATGACAGCTTTCTTTCAAATTTCTATCATTTCGCCTTTCAAGACAACCTATGACATACGTAGAGAGTGAGTACCCTCTGTAATTGGAACAGCATCATTAAAAGCCTACATTTATATGTGCCTACCTAATTAGAACATTCTAAGAACATACAATAAATATTTCTATATGAGAAAATCTAGTAAAATGAAATACGTAATGAAGAAATAAATTTATCACGTGGGCTTTGATTACTCGTACAAGCGCCAAATGCGAAAAAAATTCCTCGTGGGCAACAAACAAGGAGGGATTAAGAAAGGGGCGCGGGTGAAAGCCTGGCCTCAATAAAAAAATTCTCGACTTATTACACAGACATCGATATTTAAAGCAATGTTTTGAACGATGGAAGGAAATAGTGTCATTCGGAGAAGGTAACTGCTGCAGACTTTACTTGCTAAACCAGAACGGCACAGATTACTTGGCAAACCTAGGTCTATGTGGGATGATATTAATATGGATTAGAGAGTAGCATGACATGATGTTTTGCAGATAAATGTTTTGGTTCAAGGTAAGGAGTGGTGGCGCTCTCCAGTGACCACGTTAATGAGTCTCTACCTTCCCACAAATAGCGGAAAATTTCTTGACCAGCTACGCGACTCTCCGTTTACCTGTAAGTGCTCCACCCCACTTAGTTTGTTGTAAACATGCGTTAAGAGTGGAGCACAAGAAGATCTGGAAAATTCAACAGCATTCGCGCTCTAAACAAATAATCTTTTCTTGTGTACCAAAACCTTTTATTTGATACCATTCTACACTTTACAGCAAATGTAAGAACTATTTTTGTAGCCTGCTTTTAAGGCTCAGTGGGCGGAAAAGCGCAGTTCGTATAGCTACACGCTAAGAGCTGGCGGTACGCGGATCGAATCCCAGTGTGGGAGAGATTTTCCACACCCGTCCATACTGTCCCTATGGTCCACCCAGTGTCCTCTACATTGGGTAGCGGGTCTCTTTCCGGGGGTAAAGCGGTTGGAGCGTGGAGTTAACCACCCACTCCACCTAGCGCCGACGTTAAACAAAGAGTACAGTTATATTTCAACGTCCTCTCTAGGCTTTCATGGCCTAGGGTGAACTGTATCTTTTACTTTTTATATTTAGAAAGCTCAAACTTGCAATTTACTGGTTTTGGAAACAGAGGAATAAAGCAGTTTCCTGAATATAGTGGATTGATTGAAACATCGGCCCACAGTTCTCCGCCTCGACATGCTAATTTGTGGGTGAGTGATGCTGCGCCGAGCCCACCTACGTAGAGAGAAATGAGACATTCCATATCCAATGTCCTTAAAACTAGGCCCATGCATAATTCGTAACTGGCGCCACGATCGCTTTTTATAAATTCATTTACCGTATTGATTTCACATACCGTACTGTGGAAGGCTTACATCTGCAAAGTTTACTTTCAGTTTAGCACATCCCTAAAACGAAGGGATGTCACTGACAGGCTTCAACATCAGACAAATCCGTTACCATAATCTACTGTTCTTTGTGAGGTCTGAGGTTACATACCGGACTTCTGTACCCTTACAGATGGTGGCACGGCTTTCCTTCGAACTTTGGGAACGGACGATCCTGTGACGCGACGCCACATACTTTTTACCTGAAGGCATCAAAAGTTATGCCGCATACATTAGCGCTAATTGTTTTACAAAGTACTGTCACGCCACGCTCGTAATCAATCTACACATCCTGTAAGTGAATCGACGAAGAGAACAAGACACGCGTTCTAATTAACAAGACACGCGTTCTAATTAACAAGACACGCGTTCTAATTAACAAGACACGCGTTCTAATTAACAAGACACGCGTTCTTATTAAAAAGACACACGTTCTAATTAACAAGACACGCGTTCTAATTAACAAGACACGCGTCGTAATTAACAAGACACACGCTCTAATTAACAAGACACGCGTTCTAATTAACAATACACGCGTTCTAATTAAGAAGACATGCGTTCTAATTAACAAGACACGCGTTCTAATTACCAAGCACTGACAGATATGTGAACACAGTCTTGTAATTTAATAAAACTATTTGGCGTGTAAATCATCAATCAAGCTTTGTCATATAAAACTTTGTGTAATCCAGTTACATTTAAAGACTTTCAAGAAAGCAGAGGCTTAGGTAAATTCACTCCTATCATTTCCCGACAGCTCCTAATAGTGCACACGTGTTGTTTTCACAAATATTACCTTTACAGATTAGGATCGACGAGAACTATTTACTCTCACACGTTGTGATACACACACACACACACACACACACACACATTATTTGGTCTTACACGTTGTGATGAAAATAACTATATATATATATATATAAACTGATACAAATATTGTACAAGTTACCCAAATTTTAGTAATTGTTTAATAAAAAATATCGATATTTTAACCATACAGTTCTATAACCCAAGTGCAATCGACGATGGTATGTATTACCCTCAAATGCTCCTTTGTGTCAAGAGTCTCCTTGAGGATGGCTATTATTATTATTAGCCCAAGCATGTGGCAGAAGTAACAATATGCATGTTAACCAACACACGTACAGTCAATTGGCAGTAACGTATCCTTAGATGTGTTGTAAAAATGTTCACATCACAGTTACTAGTTTCAATAGCAAATCTGGACGCTCAGTAGGTCTGCAGCCGCTCGCCTGCTGAGATCGTGGGTTCGTATCCCACCGGGGGCATGGATGTTTGTCTGTTGTAAATGTTGTGTGTTGTCAGGTAGAGGTCTCTGCGACGAGCTGATTACTCGTCCAGAGGAGTCTTGCCGACTGTGGTGCGTCGTTGTGTGTGATCTAGAAACATCAAGAATGAGGAGGCCAAGGCCCGCGTTGGGCAGAAGCGCCACAGGGGGGAAAAAGTAACACAGAGAACACAGATGAACAAGATTATAAACACAACGGGGTGTGACGCCGTGTAGTCTGGTAGACTTTTCACATGAACGTGCTGCCTCCATCGCCAAGGTAGAAGGGTTTCTTGCAACCTTCAGAGAAACTTGGATAATTTATACCAGACTATAAGGCGTCAAGTCTCAGAATGCGTTAATATTCATACTCTCTGTCATGCTCACTTCACATATCGCATTCATGAGCAATTGCCCTATGGAAATGTTATTATTCAAAGCTTCCACTTTAACATATTTAAAGCCACATTTGACATTCAAATAAACAGAGCCGTGGAGTTCGCATTGGCTGTATTTATGTGCTGCACAACCATTCACAGCAGTACACATTACTTCTCGTGTAATACCGTCTGACTGGTCTTCGTAACGGAGACGTGATGTTTACTGCCAGACAGGAAATGAATCCAATTTAGCTTAATTTTAGTCTTCAAATTGTAACAATCCCCACAACCATCTGGTTCATCTCGTTTAGATATGGTGTAGCTGCTGTGTATATTCCTTACACTTAGAATAATAATTACATTATGCAAATGACGAATAACAAACACAGGCTAGAAATAATAACAAAATAACTGAATGTCTTGGTGGTGGGCTTGGCACACCTGCTTCATATACGAGAGGCCGGGGTTCTAATATCGATAAGCAGACAAGGTCTGCGTGGTTTTCTTCAATTCCTCCAGGAATCGCAAGTGACTATAAAATTGAATTTCTTACATGTGAAGTAAACTTTTCACCGATTTTCTCTCATAAGTGAAAAGTAAATTTAATTTCCAAGCCTGCCATGACGATCCTTAGACATATAAAAATGAACATTAATAAAACAGATACTCTCCATTCCAAAAAAAATGTAGACTTACCCAGTCAGTGGACATCAAATTTCTTCACTTATGCTGGCATTTCTGTTCCATCGATTTGGAGTATATCTGAAAGATAAAATTAACTTCTTTATTACGAACTCTCAGAACTATACGATTGTAAATGGGATCCCATGACATTGACCAATAACACATTGTATACACCGGCATTTAAGTATTTATAAATACTTTGGCCTGATGATTGCCTGCACAGACCGCAACTAGTCGTCATTATTGAAATTAATAAAGCATAAGATAGTTGTATTCGACGAAGTATGTATTTTATTTCATTTGAATATTATATTTGAACACAACGGGATGTCCTCTACTAAGATTACCAACTCTCCCCTGAATATGCTTGACATTTAGTACATTCTGGGGATTCAGTATTACTCTATTAGTCTGAGCAAACTAAATCGGAAGCCACTCTACAAACCAGGCGATTTCTGGTCCTTATGCGTTGGTGGCAAAAGTTCAATAACGTGTCTTCATTGCACCTACGCTGGAGAGAGCCTTTTAAACCGAATGGCCGGAAGTCGACTCAACTCTGTTAATATTTTTTGTTACTGCATACGCATGGAATAAGTGAAAACAAACTTTTATGATTATATACTAATAAATGTCCAACGAGATGCAACACAAAGCAGTCTATTTATTATTCTACGAGGTCATTCTACATGTTTCGGGTGTCAACCACACCCATCATCACAAGTACACATAACTGTAACTACAGCCTCCGGTACTGGTCATATTTTTTGCGCAGCTACTTCCCTCCAACGCGGCCAAGTTAGGACTGGTATACCATACCAGTCCTAACTTGGCCACGTTGGAGGGAGGTAGCTGCACAAAAAATATGACCAGTACCGGAGGCTGTAGTTACAGTTATGTGTACTTGTGATGATGGGTGTGGCTGACAACCCAAACACGTAGAGTGAACTCGCAGAATAATTTTTTTTACATTCATTTTTCACATTCATTTTTTACATTTTAAAGAATCGCAGAATAATATATAGATTGTTTGTGTTGCATCTCGTTGGACAGTTATTAATACAGATCCACGATGCACGGAACCATGAACATAAAAAAGCTTCTATGAATTACCTAACTACATAAACTCAATATTCTTGAAGTTATTTATTGCAGAGAAATAAACAAATGGACTGTCAATCATACAATATCGTTTATTGTTGAAAACGTGTTATGGCTTTTTTTGAAAATATGTTTGTGACTGATGTTTGATCTCTTCATTTTTCTATTCACACATTAGAGAGGGTTGTCTCATTTTAAGATGATTTACTTCATATTAGCTGCAAGGGTAACACTATCATGAATTGTACCCAGAAAGACACAGGCAATGTACGTACAAATTAACACTTTAGCGCGTTCGTGTAACCACTGTTGCCGTGGAAAATCAATAAGTATTACATATTCTGAGTGTGTGTCTATAGTTTTAGTTATCCAGCATATAAAGCGCATGCGCCGCATTATATAGTCATCGATGGCCTGTTCGTCTCTGCATCATTTTTCCACATCATGTCATAAACAGCATAATTTTAAAAAAAAATTTAAGGAATATAAAACACGTGCTTCTTCTCTATAGTGTTTGTCTGAAACATTTCCCACACTAAAATGAATTAAGCGATAAACTAACATAAATGTACACAGGTCTTTATTTGAAGTACGCGTTATTCTCTTCAGATTTTAATGAAATTTGAATGTTCTCAAAATATTTTCAAAAACACTCGGGTATAAAATTCCACAAAAATCATTCCAGTGGGAGCCAAGTCGTTCCAGGAGGACGGAGAGACAGACGAATGGACGGACGGCGAGACATAAGGAAGCTAATAGCTGCTCTACGTAATTTTGCTAATGCATCTAAAAACGGCAGAAAATGTGAACCGATTCTTCAGACTGCATGAAAAATTCGTAGTCTACGTTTGACATTCAACGAGTTCTTCAGCCTGCAGAAGTATCCTATATTACTCTTAAATATATAAAGAGGAGAAGATGGCCGTGTTCAGATAGACGACCACTTGCACTTCCATGATGAGAAATAACCTTCTGCAGGCTTATTCGTCTTAGTTAAGCTTTACAGGATAACCATCACACTTCTGATTGACCGATTCTAGTCACGTCGTTACTTGAAGGGGTCTTATGGGATCTCACGGTCGCCACTACCACAGCAACAAGACTAAAGCTCTCCGCCATGCAGACGAAGAGTTGCTACGCAAGTCTGCTCTTTGACACTGCTCCACAAAACACAGAATTCTGTTGTATCCTTCATAGGTGTTTATGATGCATGTACATGTTTTTAAATTAATCCCGTTAGAGTGCATCATATTTGGTGGCGCAGTTGGTTGAGGCACTGCGCTACAAGTCGGAAGGTTGCGGGTTCGTTTCCCGATGGTGTCATTGGAATTTTTCATTGACATAATCCTTCCGACCGCACTATGGCCCTGGGGTCGACTCAGCCTCTAACAGAAATGAGTACCAGGAATATTTCCTGGGGGAGGGGGGGGGGTAAAGGCAGCCGTTGCGTTGGGCTGACAACCTTACAACCTTCATGTGCCGACTGTCTTGAAATCTGGGAACCTCATCCTCTTGGAATCCTCTGGGTCTGTCCAGGCCTGTAATGGGATTGCTTTACCTGTACCTAGATTATATCATTTTAAAAATGACACACATTGTGCCGTAAAGCACAACACATTTTAATCGTCTTGGCAATGCATGCTACAAGTTTCGGTCTATGTGTCTAATAACCGAGGATGGGCAGTACGACCGACACGTAACATGGTGTTGGCAAGACTAATACAATTTGATGTGGATGACGGCAAAATGTATGTCAATTTTAATAAGCACAATGCTATGTAACGAAAAGGAATTCCATTCCTAATATGAGAATTGCTGCAAAAGAGTGCAAGTGGGGTGGAATGCCAAATAGTAGAGGAAGTACAATTTACTTCAAACTAAAGTTTGTTGCACTGAAACCTGGAAACCTGAATAGTGACATTCAATGTAGGGCAAAGTGGTCTGATTCCCATGCGCCTTCCGGTCGCCCATGGCCTGAAACGTGTTGCGGTTATGAAATAAATCGACCACCCATTGTGACACGAAAAAGAAGAGTAAGAACTGAAGAAATCTCGTCTCAAATGTGAATCAGTCATATAAAGAACGTCTCATTGCCCAAATAAACACTTTGTACTGACGCATTCAGTAAACAGTCGTTCGAAACAATGCACTTGACACAGTACAGAGGTACGAATTTAAGTGGGGGAGAAAGATTATATACAAAAAGCTTTACGGAGGAAGATGAGATGTGGGATTGCGCTGTGGCCAGCACGTGTCTCAAAATTGAGAAGAATCGAACAGAAGACAGATAAAGGCAAATGCGCGTTATGTTTAGGTAAAGATGACGTCATGCACATATTTATGAGCACTTCAGGAACTAGAAAAATGAGAAAGGAAGTTAAACAAAGAATGACTGGCTATAAACGAGGACGTGGCTGAAAAAATATATTAAGGTGTGCTTACATCTGTTGGTGCAAATTTAGGTAAATATTTGGACAAAGGTGAAATTAAGTGTTTGACAAGATAAAACATTTGTGGAGATTGCGTAATCATTGTTGAAGGGGTTGCCACCGTGACAATCAGGGCCATGTGGTGGTTTCTGATAACAGTCTGTAATATTACTGCTGCTCTTTCCTTTAATATCCTTCGCGAAGATGGTCTGTTTTCTTGGTCTTGGTTTCCATGCTTGTTGTGGCTCTTTGTCTCTTTTTAGAGCGGCCTATAACTTTTACAGCTATTCTTATGTCGCCATAGGGCCTATGTTTCTGGTCTCTGTTCTTGTTCTTTACATGCTCTGCTGCTGTTGTTGTTTTTGAATTTTTCCCCTTTGAATTTTAATATTTCGGGGTTTGTTGTCTCCTGGCGCTGAACACAAAAATCATGTGTTCTAATCCCACTCACTCTTGGACGCATGTCTCTGATCCTTCCGTGTTTATGTTGTCCCTGTTAGCAGAGGCCTTCCAACAGGATTGTTATCCGTTCTGCCCATTAGACGTACCACATACCCACAAGCATGATTCATAAACCCAGAAAACGGGGGGTGGAGCCCTGTACCGCTTTGCCCTTTAGCTCCACGCACACAGATGCAAGTTACATATCAGGGACCCACAAGCGTTTCCAAACATGTAGCAGCCACTTCCAAATTCTAGGTATCAGAAGGGTGACAATTCTGGAGTTACCTGTGAGCCGACTCTTACCTGGTGCTCTCTGCCTGGGATCTCTCGGGAGTTCCTTTCACGTACATCTTGGTACGAGCGGTTTTGAGTATTCCGACGTTGTATTTTGTGCTTAACATGTGGTTTTCGCGTTGAGATAAATGCAGTTTGTATTTGATAACAATAAGTAACCTGGGAGTTTTACAGAGTAATGGAAACGTCACTTGACACTCGATGTTTAACAAGAGAAGGAACATGTCACGTGGCTTTTGCTTCACTAGGCATTACTTTCTCACGTAAAAATTGCGTGACTTCAGGCTTCCGCCGCGAAGTAGATAAGAACTGCGCTCCGCTGGGTTATTACGCATCAAGCAGTGGTAATTTCTTACCGAGGTATCGGGACAAACTATCGGTCCCATTTAGTTTGTCCCAAAACGTAAGTAAGGAATTACTACTGCTCGTTGCCTAATGAACCAGCAGAGCGCAGTTCTCATGTTCATTATTCATGATGGATAGGCCCCAAACCGGAACTTCTTGACAACTAGACTATTGTATTAACCATAAGCATTAACCAATGGACCGGCATATTAAACAGGCCGGATGTTTGCAACGCAATTAAACAACTTGCAATGTTGCAACACAGAATCCCGAACACGTTCCTGGTCCACGAATCTGTCACTTCCTCGTAACTTTCCTGTCAATCTAGAAATGAAAGGCAGTTTTAACGGAGTGTATAAAAATTGGAATCGCCGGGATTGCAGGCAACTTCTCCGACACGTGTGTGAAACATATAGTATGAATATCTTCAAATTCTGCAGTTCACACCGAATTAATCACATACTGTGCACAATATTAATTGGAGCTGCACGGGTGCAAGTGGCATATTCAGTTTAAAACAGAGGTTATTGCGATATGAAATATTTCAAACTTGCCGCCTAGCGTCACGTAAGTTGTAATTGCAAGTATCACATGATATATAATTACAAGCGTCACATTAGTTGTAATTACAAACGTCATATTACTTTTAATTACAAACGCCATATTAGTTATAATTACAAACGTCATATTACTTTTAATTACAAACGTCACATTATTTTTAATCTCAAGCGTCACATTAGATTTAATTAAAAACGTCATATTAGTTGTAATTACAAACGTCACATTAGTTGTAATTACAAACGTCATATTAGTTGCAATTACAACCGTCACATTAGTTCTAATTACAAACGTCATATTAGTTGTCATTACAAAGGTCACATTAGTTGTAATTACAAACGTCATATTAGTTGTAATTACAAACATCACATTACTTGTAATTACAAACGCCATATTACTTGTAATTACAAACGTCACATTAGTTGTAATTACAAACACCACATTAGTTTTAATTACAAACGTCACATTAGTTGTAATTACAAACGTCACATTAGTTTTAATTACAAACGTCATATTGCTTGTAATTACAAACGTCACATTAGTAGTAATTACAAACGTCACATTAGTTGTATTACAAACGTAACATTAGTTGTAATTACAAACATCACATTACTTGTAATTACAAACTTCACACTAGATTTAACTTCAAACGACATATTAATTGTAATTACAAACGTCACATTAATTGTAATTACAAACGTCACATTAGTTGTAATTACAAAAGTCACATTAGTTTTAATTACAAACGTCACATTACTTGTAATTACAAACGTTACATAAGTTGTAATTACAAACGTCACATTAATTGTCATTACAAACGTCACATTACTTGTAATTACAAATGTCACATTAGTTTTAATTACAAACGTCACATTACTTATAATTACAAACGTTACATAAGTTGTAATTACAAACGTTACATTAGTTGTAATTACAAACGTCACATTAATTGTAATTACAAACGTCACATTACTTGTAATTACAAATGTCACATTAGTTTTAATTACAAACGTCACATTACTTGTAATTACAAACGTTACATTAGTTGTAATTACAAACGTCACATTAGTTGTAATTACAAACGTCATATTACTTTTAATTACAAACGTCATATAATTTTTATTTCAAACGTCACATTAGTTGTAATTACAAACGCCATATTGCTTGTAATTAAAAACGTCACATTAGTTGTAATTACAAACGTCACATTACTTGTAATTAAAAAGTCACATTATTTGTAATTAAAACGTCACATTAGTTGTAATTACAAACGCCACAGTTTTAATTGCAGGCATTACATGAAGTATAATTACAAGCTTTCCATGATTTGTAATTGCAACCAGACGTGAGTTCTAATTACAAGCGTCACGTGAATTGTAAGTACAGTCCTCACATGACTTGTAGTTACAAGCATCTGTGATTTGTAATCACACGCGCCAAATGAACTGTAATTAAACACATCAACTTAACTCCGAGAATTCAGCCTCTCGCGGCGATGAACATCAAGTTCTAATGGCACTGTGGATTTCACGCCATGTTTTCTGATTGACAATTACCACCTGCTGCCTCATCTTCGGTGTACAGTGGGTGCCAGACTATGTTATGCCACGTCATACAATATAGTCATCTGCAAGGAATGCCATATTCTGAACTATTTTCAGGCGTTTGTCCACATACACAACACAACATGAACGCGCTGTAAAAATCTCACTGTGGCTAAATATAAATATCAATTAATTTCCCAACGACACACAGCCAAGTTATGCAGCAGACTATGCAGTTCAGAAATTCGGGATTATTTTTATGTTTTCTTCTTTTTTTTCCTCCTCCGTTCTCTCTATTCCGTCGGCTTTCTCTTACCACATCCATGCACTGGGTGTGAATGGCAATCACAGCACCTTGATTTGTTCAACTTGAAGACCGCTACGTCTCAAAATTAATGAACACTGTATTATATGTAAATATGATTCTATCGGCTGAGCTAAGCATCTGAAATGATTAGGGACACGAATGCAGTCACATTGCCTGTATAGCACTGAGCACTGAACATTACACTCTGACTATTCCCTGCTAACAACATTGACCTAGATCTCTTTAGTACGTGAAGTACGTGAAGTACGGTACAAGAAAATGGAACGCTTACAAGTTCGTGTACCGAGACACTTGACTGTGTTCTTTAAGTGTGTAACTTTACCTTAACATTCTCACTAGCAATTAGACCCGCTAACTTCTTGTCTACGAGTTAGCCAGTGCTTTTACTGACTGCTCTATTCTCTACCGCCCCACACTGCAGACAGCCGAACAAAACTGTAGTTAGCCAGTCTCAAGCAACAACAACGGCATGGGCTGTGATAAATGTAGAGACATGAAATTCATCCGAAAATATAGAATGTGTGAGAATGTAAAGAGGCCTACACTTACACTATACTAGATCCTCTTGCAATTTCCCTACTTAAATAATTATTAGTATTATTATTATAATAAGCATTAGTAAAGTAAAGTTATCCCCGTATAGACCATGAAGGTTAACGCTTTCAAGACGAAACGTGTCTGATTTATATGAGGACTCAGTGCGTGCCGCGCAGTAAACACTCTTCACCTCGGTTATACAAAACCAGTCTGTTAATACTTTACAAGGCAAAAGTAGCTGTTTGTTCTGAGACCCATACAAAACACATAAACGCAATGTGAGTACCATGTTGAATTTTTGAATATTAAACCTGGCGGTAAGTACGGTAACAGCTAGGCTTTAAAAGTTAATGGATATTAACGTCAGGATCGCACGGAGGTGAACGGTAAGCTTCACGCTTTGGCCGCTTTAACGCAGGGAAAGAGCCGCTGGTAACCCACTGAAAAGAAGGCTGGATGGCTTCCGGGGCCCGTCTGGACGTTTTACGGTTGACCATAACTCTTGTTGCTGTCAGGAATCCAAACACGATTCCTCGGTCTTCAGAAACCTAGCCTGGTCACGATACCTACTTGTATATCAATCCACTACGCTCGAAACTTTCTGCTGAAATACATGATTTTTTTTAAATTCGGCGGAGTTCAAAGTGAAGGTCAAGCGGTACAAATATTTGGGGTTTTAACGGCGGGTTTAAAGTAATAAAGTCGTGTTCTTGTGGCCGACGTTTTGACGTCATGTCTAATACATTTCGAGGCCCCATACAGAGCCATTAAAATTGACATTGCCATTATGATTATTATTTTTGTCTATCTTGTTAAACATATCGCGATAATTTACTTCAAATTTTATGCATTCGCCTGTATATTCGTGATGTGTCAGATTCAAATCTAGGCCCAGAGCAATATTAAGACGTGTTTCCCTGTATCTCCTCGCCCCTTTCAAAGTCCAGTAGAGTGTACTGAAACATTTCATAACACAATTTATGAATAGTTACGATATTGGATCGCAGCCAGAGAAGCTCAGGCTCTGTAGAGACTAAGCTACGGGCTGGACGGTCCGTGGTTCGAATCACGGAAGTGTCCAGAGATTGTTTTCTTCTACAAAACGTCCAGTCTGGCTCTGGGGTGCACACAGCTTCCTATGCAATAGGTACCTGGGTCCTTTCCCGCGAGTAAGGCGACTGGCGTGCCAAGTTAACCATTCATCTCCATCTAGCGACGAGGTTAACCCTTATCCTGCTAACGTGGAGAATGTGGTGAGTTCCTAATAATGCCAGCAGATGGCAGATGGGATTTAACTCGACGTTTAAAGTGTTAAGAATGAACCGAGTTACATTTCTACTTCCACTGTACTATTCATGGCGTAGAAGATGAAAAATTTGCTTTTATCGTCTCGGATCTCATTCAAAGTCAACCAAATTCAGTAGTAGAAACAGAATCGCAGCATATCGGTAAGGAAACATTGAAGCGTCTCGATACAGTCAATAAAAAACCACGCAACAGTGAAGATGTTGGTCGGCTGTCGAAACGTGGAATTCCATTTACCCCACAGCACGCGACACTATACCTTACCGCCCCATGTCCAGTATGCCTGACACCCCAAAAGACATTACTTTATTTGCGCTAGACTGCAAATTCCCTTAATCATATTATACGCCATCCCACTCTTACCACAGAGTAAATGATGTATTGGGACGGGCAAATTGACATGCCCTAGAATGACGGGGTTTTAATGGGATAAGTGAAATTGCACTTTAACATTTGACAGCAAGAGGAGCCTTTGGGCTCATACAACAAGCAATGTTTAAATCACACGAACGTAATAAAATTTTACTGTTATCTTAAAATAAATACGACCAGTAAAGGCACGTAATGATATGGATAACCCTGGTTCATATTTATTGACCTAAGCAGATCACTGAAAATGCCTGGTAGCCACGACATCCTCCTTCTATCACAAGGTCAAGGCTTTGCAAAGCTGTCTTGCCGGCTGTTCCCACCCTCATACACATCTACAGCACTGACATTTTGGAGGAAGAACCGTGTAAGTGGCGAACCAATACCAGCACCACGTAGGTGATAGCAAACATCAAGAGGGAAATTTCCTTTACAGGACTGAGTGACACTATGTCAACATGGCCTCATGTACCTTCAGTCTATTTGTCTCTTGTCTCTGTCCCCCTTCTACTGTATATATACCGTCACTTGTCTTCTTCTTTTACGTGTCTTTCTTTCCCAGAATTCTTCAAAAACTGCCCTTTAATATGTTGGTTGAAGCACATAAAGGAAAGAGTATTTTTTTTTAATAATTTCTGATCCAAGAATATTTATTTTCAGTGGTAAAATAATCCCTTTTCATCTTCCATTTTTGCATGTTTATTTTATGACCTTCGCTGTGCCTCGGGCTAATTAACGCTAATGTCAGAAAGACTGCTTAATAATGTATTGGGTAAGATTGGAAGGAAGCGGTAGTTGGTCTATCGAAGTACCGTACCGGAAACAACTGGAGAGGTTGAGGAAAATCATAAAAGGCATCAGTCAGAATACCCCGAAGTCCCGACAGAGAATCGAAGTGGAAAACTTCGATAAATGACTAAGAGTGTTGCCGCTGAACCAATTTGGAGAATTCTTCACTTCTTTAAATTTTCGTCCACAATTCTGATGCAAATTCTAATCTATGTCTTATCACAATTACAACTTCTATGAAAATACGTAAAAGCCCGTTATCGTCACTATATTCCTCTACATACGTACGTCCATTAGACTAAACGTTATAACTTGATATAAGAAAAACATATTTTATTCATTATAATTAAAATGTGCTTCAATTTATCAGCGTGACCACCATCTACGCGAGGGCCAGTGTAGGTTTTAAATACAGGTACGCGTGGTTAACTCTTTAAAGACGAAGCGCAGACTGCTTTATTTAAAGACCCAATTCGTACCGCGCTGTAAACACTTTTCATCTTGGTTATAAAAACCAATCAGTTTATAATGTAAGTATTACAAGTCGCTGTTTGTTCTCAGATAAAAACAAAACACATAAAAACAGTGTGGGCAGAATGTAGACTTGTTGAAGGTTAAACTGCTGGTGCATCACGTAACCAGTAAGCTTTAAAAGGTTAATTACCAGGCCTACTTAAGAAATCCGAGAACCATCAACAGATATACATTTCTTTCGAAGATTTGATGTATAATTCTTAAATATCGCGAAAATAACAGCGCCAATGTAAATATTCTTGGAAAAAGAGTGCGTATCGCCAACCTCATTCTACGTAATTAGAGACTATGCTTTAGTTGATTTGTTTAATACCTAAGTACATAAAATTATGGGATCGCGGTAGCACAGTGGTTAAGGTGCTGTTCTACAAATCGGAAGGTCGCTGGTTCGTTCCCAGCTGGTGTCATTGGAATTTTTCATTCACATAAAATCCTTCCGATCGCACTATGGCCCTGAGGTCGACTCAGCCTCTAACAGAAATGAGTACCAGGAGTATTTCCTGGGGTTAAAGGCGGCCGGTGCGTAAGGCTGACAACCTTACCACCATCCTGTGCCGTTGTCATGAAATCTGTGAACCTTAACTTGCTGGAACCCTCTGGGTCACTCCAGGCCTGTAACGGGACTGTTTTATCTTTTACATAAAATTATGCTTATACTTAAACAGAGTTGTTGACCCGACACCGTTATCAACTGTAGAATGAATAGTAATGAGTTTTGTCTACATTTCAGGTTACGTTGAGTACGTTGGCAGATTCGTAGCAAAAGTTCAACAGACTATTTAGCTCTGTTTATAAGTGACAAACATCAGTCTGGAACACAGTCGTATCACTTCATAATAAACCCTTTCAATGCATCAGTGATAAATAATGACGTCTGTTAGATGTCACCACTTGCATATTTCATGGTACATACGTATGGTTACATGTTTCGGCGTCTGGAAGCCCTCTTCACATAACGTGTTGATAAACAATCGCGAATTGTGCGCATGTTCATACACGTGTGTGCCTTGACGTATTGCACTTTCATACGTACTGTATTTTATCTAACAACTCTTGATAACCACACCCCTGTGGCTCGCTTAACTTCGTAAAACTTCGACGTGCTACGAACAGCTTATCTGTTAAATGTAATTTGCGTCTGCAAGCCGAAGAAACCCGTTCTTAAATATGGTAAAATCCTTATATTAATTACAATATATTGAACGAAAACGCGTGTACCCCGTCTCACGGCAAACTGGAATTCCGGCTAACTGTGCATTGCCTTCCGACATATGAAAAGGGCTGAGTAAAGAGTAATGCAATTTTTCGAATAAAATAATCTCCCTCTATGTTATAGATGGATGCGTTATGGATGTTAACAAGTTAATTTTAGCGTCTATATGATTTTACTTAGCAGTATTAGGAGACTGGTCCTTTCGCAACACAACGTAGTAATGACGCAACAAAAACAAGTGTGGGAGCATATGTCATATTTGCGGCTGTGTATAAGCAGATGTGGTCTGATGACCGTGGTCACAAGCCAGAACATGTAATCAAGGCATAAATCACGAAAATGTACTCCAAGTTGACATCTGAGGTTGCGCATTATTGATTATTGATACAAAACGTCTAGACTAAAACTGAAACTTTATTAAGCCCCTGGAATGATAGGCTAATGTTTTTCGTAACAAAAATCAATTCTACATCGTTCTAATGGAACTAAGATACTTCATTGACTGATCCAGGCAAATGTCGGACTCAGTTAGCAGGTACAGTAACTGACTACGTGTTAGATAGCTCAGTTAGTAGATACATTAACTGGCTAGGTGTGGGATAGCTCAGTTAATAGGTGCAGGAACTGGCTAGGTGTTAGATAGCTCAGTTAGTAGATACAGTAACTGGCTAGGTGTGGGATAGCTCAGTTAGTAGGTGCAGTAACTGGCTAGGTGTTAGATAGCTCACTTAGTAAATACAGTACCTTGCTAGGTGTTGGATAGCTCAGATAGTAGGTGCAGTAACTGGCTACGTGTCTGATAGCTCAGTTAGTAGATACATTAACTGGCTAGGTGTGGGATAGCTCAGCTAGTAGGTGCAGTAACTGGCTGGGTGTTAGATAGCTCACTTAGTAAATACAGTACCTTGCTAGGTTTTGGATAGCTCAGATAGTAGGTGCAGTAATTGGCTAGGTGTTAGATAGCTCAGCTAGTAGGTGCAGTAACTGGCTAGGTGTTAGATAGCTCACTTAGTAAATACAGTACCTTGCTAGGTTTTGGATAGCTCAGATAGTAGGTGAAGTAATTGGCTAGGTGTTAGATAGCTCAGTTAGTAGATACAGTAACTGGCTAAGTGTGGGATAGCTCAGTTAGTAGGTACAGTAACTGGCTGCGTGTAGGGTAGCTCTGTTAGTAGGTACAGAAAATGGATACGTGCTGGAGAGCTCAGGTGTAACTGACTACGTTGTTGATAACTCAGTTATTAGATACAGTAACTGGCTAGGTTTTGGATAGCTCAGTTAGTAGGTACAATAAATGACTACGTGTTTAATAGTTCTGTTAGTACGCACAGTAAATGGCTAATGATTGAAAGACTCGAATTCGATTCCCGTCAAAGGAATGTCTTTCTCTCTGTGCCTTAATATCCAGATTCTATTTGGCAAATCATTCAGTCTCCCATACACCGATGTTTGGATTTTTAGTTTGCCCATTCACCTTCACTAACACAGAGATGAAGGAAGTGTGAAGACACTCCAAATGAAGCCATCACGGTTTGGTGCTTAGAGTCGTACAAGGAAAACTGTACCTTTAATTACACAAACAGAGATGTATTGCGCTTAACTTGAACAAGTAAATCTTCGGTCAACTCTTGACGATTTTTAAATTTTTGATCGAAATTATTCAGCGTTAATGGCGAAAACCGTACTGTGAATTGCATAATCACATTGCCTTTTAAAGTTCGTTGCAAAGCTGTGAACAGAGTAATGGTGTCACGATGCACGATATTCCGTGCAAATTTCCCTTGCTATGGGTCGAGATGATATTTACAATAATTTTACATCCATCTTCAGGCACAAAAAGAGGTGGGATTTTCAGCGGGGATTTTAAAACAAATTTTAAGTGAAAACGGGGAGGCAGGCTGAAAAAAAAAACCCGAATTGAAAAACAGATTTTACGGTTGAAAATATCCTGATCAGGGTTTAATATCTGACTTTGGCTCATACAGGAGCTTTCCTTGGAATTCATCTCCCCCTCCAAATATGAAGTCCTTCATATTAAACCTGATTAATATTTTTGTATATTAATTGAAAGCGAGGTATGTTTCCATTAAGAATTTAATGCAGGAATGATGTTCACACATTAAATTTTAATTCCTGCCTGTTGTACTTTGTTTCATATTTTTATATGTAAAAAAAGTCTTTTTGTTTGAAGGTGCACAAAGCAGACACGTGTAATGGAAGCAGAAAGACACGAGGTAGCCGCAAATCTACAATCGATATATTGACTGCATGCGACCTTCGTTACGATTTTATTACTTCTTTCTGAGAAACAAAAGCCGCCAATGACATCCTTGAGTACAGTCAATGGGAGTGATTGTTTCTCGACGACTACAACGAAATGTCGTGAGGATTTATCGTATGATTAAAAGTCCGATATTTATTGCACTATCATAGAAATAAACTGTTTATGAATGAAATATTTACTTTGGAAATGAGGTTTACTCGTTTGTACTTCAAACACTGACTGTGTCAAAACTTCAGGGTCTATTTCAATGACGTTTACTACACCAACAGTCACATGTGCAAAAATCAGATCTAAGGAACATTCCATCGTAAATCTTATGTTTATTGGACCGTGCATCATCTTGATAGTTGAATAACGAGAGACCAACTTGATGTCACTTCCTTTTTATTTCATTATTTAATGCTCAACATGTTTAGGATGTTAATACATCCATCCTCAGGAGCTTGGGACTTATTTGTTGAGTTATTTCATGGGTTGTATTGCTCTGGTACGATGCGTGTTGGTGTTACGTTGTGGTTTGGCTGGGGTGGTGTGGTATCCGGATGCAGGCTGAAGCACATCCGAAACACGCTGAGCATTAAATAATGAAATAAAAGGGCAAGTGACATCAAGTTGGTCTCTCTTTGTTCAACTATTCCATCGTAAATTTTGAAACCTACACTTACGAGAATCTCATGAACATTTTTAAACCCGATTTAAACGGAAACAGCTAGGGTTTGGGTTCGTGTTTTATGTACATTCCAAATATGCGAATTTGTAATTCTGCGATATAAAAATATTAATAAAATCTCACTATATGTCCAAAATTTGAACTAATGCTATTTCAGATAATTAAGAAATATCGTCAAGAATCGCTAATTTCGAAGCTGCTTACGCTATTCCCACATGGTAGGGCCAATTTAATTTGCAAGGAGAAGTACCAGCAGTTATGTGTCAGAATCGCGTGAACAAATATTTATGTACATTGTGCTTAATTAAGTACGTTTAAAAGCAATAATACGCCACAACGGTTGTATTTTTTTGCGCCCCGAGAATGTATCCCCACTTCTGACATTTAATCATACAGACAAATCAGTTTCGAATTCTCCTTGTTTTGAATTATACAACGAATTCAGTAACGCATCCTTAACAGAAAATGCGATGGCAATGTACAAAGCTTAAAGCACAGACGCAACTTGGGGGGGGGGGGAAGGGGACAAATAACCCCTCAATATTTTTTCTACCTAATAAACATGTTTGGCTATTGAGTTGAAGAGGGGAAAATAAGAAAAAAGTGGGATGGTACTGAGGAAAGGGATGCATGTGTATTAATGACAGGTTCAAACCAACCTTCCCCCTCATTCTAACTTGACCCCTAATATCCACGATCGATTTTACCCCCCCCCCATTGTTGTTAGCCACGTGACGCCTATTTATAAGAAGACAATTTAGCAAATGGCTTTTGAGAAGTTCGAAAAGTACGATATTCTGCCAGTCGACATGTATTTCTGTTATCATCTCCATTTTCGAGAGATTGTGCCGAAAATACTTCGCTCTCCACAAAAATTATGACCTCCACTTTTTTGGGTATCGTAAAGGAAAAAGTATGGTTTGGTTTTTCTATAAAAACTACAAGAAAGAATATGATCTTTGCTTTGATAGCCGCTGAGATATTCGTCTCACTTTTGCTGTGTCAAAATTCTTGGCACACGAAGTCTGCAAACGCGATGCACTTTTCAGATCCTTACTGAGGATGGCGTTGAAACTAACTAAACTTCCGACTTTCTTTCCAATTGTGCGTACCTTCTGACAAGTGTCAAGACAATATAACGTCTTGCACTTGTCTCACCTTGTCCTTGTTCCAAGACATTGTTGGCCGTACGCTACGCCGATCACCTACCAACGATCTGCTCCCTTCTGTTACATTGCGACACCTATCAAATTCTGTGACCACTTTATTCCATCTAACAACCATCACAGCACACAGGCTATGTATTCCTGCCCACAAGTTTCGGTCATGACCGGCTCTCCTCACGGACAGTATACCAGTACACTAACAGACACCTACGACTTCATTACGTGGTATTGACACATTTCTCGAACCACTGTTGTGTTCATAGGCGCGTTCGCAAAACTTCGAAAAGAGACTATTATCTGCGTCCTGTCTGTCTATATCAATTTCTCCTTGTATCTGTCTGCTCGTCCATCCGTCTGCATGCAACAACTCGCTTATCACAGGAAGGATTTTCATGAAATTTGATATTAGAGTATTTTCCGAAAATCTGTTGAGAAAATTCAAGCTTTATTAAAATATGACAAGAATAGCGGCTACTTTACATTAAGAATCATATACATCTATGATCATACATCGATGATTTCTTCGTAGAATGAGAACTTGTTTATGCAAACGTTGTACAGAAAATCAAAACGCTTTTTATGTTCAGTATATCTTTGTACGAAAATCGTGCCGTTTATGAGATGAAATATGGTACAGCCGGACAGGCCCCAGATGGTAATATGGCGCATGCCCATTGCCTGTTGGATAATTCAGTCTACAAACACACGCTCGGAATATGTAATACTGATAGATTTTCCACTGCAACAATGGTTGCATGAACGCGTCTCAGTGTTACTTTTATAAGCACAGCGTGCACCTTCTCTTTCATATTCTTTTCAAAACATTTGTAGCTTTTCTGTAGCGAATTTTCCTAAATCGCTGAAAAAAAAACAGATTCTATCCATTTCACCACCATCTGCTGTGGGGTAGAAACGTCAGGTGCCTAGAACTGACAGCCTTACCACCCTTATGTGCCTAACATCTAGCAATTCTGGTGGGAGCCTCAAACACCCTGCACCCCCAGGCCTGTAATGGGATAGCTTTACCATTTCCCCGTACACAAAACCATGATTGGAACAAGCTAAAGTAGGCCGACCCGTTAATCAGACTGCAGCAGATTTATCTAACTGGATATGAGGGGTGAACAAGCTCAAGTCTATCGGCCAGAAGGTCGGTGTTTTCGCTTTTTTGCCGAAGCGTTTAAAATAACAAGTACTGTTTTTATACGGTTGTCTCTCAGAAAAAAATAATTTTACGTGAAGAATTATTCCGTGAACAGAGAACGTAAATGCAAACGTAAACTGTGGTCACATCAGGAGAATTCGTCGCCCAGCAATTATCATATGTTGTCAGCAACGAAGCAGAATCTTGGCGTCTGCATTTAAAAAGGACTGTGATTGTCTGACAACACAGGGTAGATAATGATATCAACATGACAGGAAAGCTTGTCTAATGATAATATAAACACTTCATTTGCGGCAGGTGGGTGGGGTTATATGAACAATTAATGGGAGAGTCAATCAATTAAGTTAAATTCTTCTTTTTCACACCTGGGACTACAGAATCATAAATACGTTCATTCCAAGCTGATTTTCTTATATTTAAATGACACGAATACGCTGTGGGCTTAGAGATTAAGACGCTTGTCTGTCTCGGGCGTCCGTTGAAATAACTTCTGCATGTTTATTTTAAAAGCACCTTCCCTAAAACAAAAACATGGGCATGATCATGTAGTTCCCAGGAGGGTACCGTGCCAAGACACTGGTGCGTGCGGGCACTAAAGGTCGTGGCCTTGTGGCTATATTAAAGCGTTAAACGTTGTATCACTGTGATAGCGTCACTCATCTGGCATATAATGCTTACGTGGCCAAGCAGTTCTCGAGTCTCCTTCTAAAATACAAATGAAACATTTTGAATGTGCAGCGTAGACAAAAATGTAACTTTACTGGAATTTCCATAACAAATGATAGTTTAGACATATCACAATTCTCGGACCTTCGCTTAGGAATAACCCCGTAACAAAAGTTACGCCTGTATACAGGGGCTCACATTTCATAATAACAAATTTATATTATGGCGAGTTATTAAAACTAATATCTCTAGCCTCATTACACTTCATAACTAATTGATTAATAACAACTATGTAACTACCTCACTCTAGGGAGCAGAATTAGTTTTGAGAAGCTAACTGGTTCTTAGCTAGTCAAGAAATTCCCCGCATTTCATGGAACCCGAAGGTTCATTACCGCATTCACAAGCGCCCGCCACTTATCCCTAACCTGAGACTAATCAATCCAGTCCATGTCTTTCCATTCATTTCTTGAAGAACAATTTGAATATTATCTTCCATCTACGTCTAGATATTCCAAGTGTTCTCTTTCCCTCAGGTTTCCCCACCGAAACCTTGTATCCATCTCTCCTGTATGTCATAGGTTCCATATGCCCGACCTATCTCATTATCCTTGGGTTGTTTACCCGAACAATATCCGGTGAGTAGTACTGATCACTAAACTTCCAAACTGACAATATTCTACAGAAATGAAGCAACATAAAGTGCACATAGCATACTAAAATTTGCCATTTTGCGTGCTTCATTAGGCTATATTTACGAGTAAATTAAGACGTCCAAGCAAAATAAGTAGTTTCTCTAACAGGATATGCGGTGACACAAATACAGAAAGTCAACAAAAGTCGCTAAGCTGCAATATTGTATGTTGACTTGCAGCAAACCAACAGTTAAGAAATTAATTTCCTTAGGGAATACTATGGCCCAGCAAGTGACGGTGGTAGAAAAACTGGGAATTTATTTAACAGAATGTCAGCAGTTAGTTAATTACATGGCGTGACTGACCTTGATTGTATTAATGCGATTATTTCTAAGTTTATGACTATATTCCAGAAAGTTGAGTTACCAGCGATAGTACGAATGGTGACTGGAGAACTGGAAAGGGGTTGGAAGGAAGATTTCTTGACCCGGTTTTAATAATATCACTGTCTTTATCTGCAGGAAAAAAACAACCAAGTAAAACATCACTTATGCAAATGCACGGCATACCACACGTGGGAAGTGTAGTACCCTTTACGCACAATTTTCTGTCGCTATTAACTCGGTTTAAGTCCCTTCTTCCTTACGTTTGTCTTCCAGTTCACACTCTAAATCGCAGACTTGTTACGTTCTCTGTCGGCTCCTCATGCACAAATTGTATCCTTCTGTTCAGTAACCATCAGCGCAGTACCTAACAGACTCTTCAAACTACTAGACTGTTTATACCGTTGGCATGTAAACAAGTAACACAATACCCGTACAACCGTCTTCGTGAAGATGAACCCTCTGGCTCGAAATATGTGTAAGACATGGTAATAATTAAAATATTTGTTCAACAAAAGTGCTTTATGTTGGTTTGTGTTCTATTATAACCTTCAGCCGTTAATACTGTCTGCAGAGACATTTACATTCAGAGAACAAGTATTGCAACAAACCACACTTTATTACGACTACGGTATTCTATTGCCTATTAAAATATCCACATTTTGAGTTTAAACACATCTTGATAATTTTATATCACATACTTCATTTCATTTCCCAACTTCTACAGTTCATTGAATTGTAGTGTACTGCCTTATATGTGCTCTTCCTTGTCTTTTGTTTTCTTTTTTGGTATTTCTGCTCCCTATGTAATTAGCCATCAGACTCTTCAGACAAAATGCAATTAAACAAAGAATTTAACTGAAGTCCCATTAGAGTGTGCAAATATACGATTCTGTCAGTGCAGTGTCACGGAAGAACCGTTACTGCGCTCACTCCGATTGGGGAAATTACTTCTTCTTTAAGCCGTTCTAGGGTGCTGCCATTAGCCATTTACAGCTTACCGGTTAAAACGTGTAGCACCAAGTTTACCAATAAGAGCTCTGCATTTTTCCTACACAGCTTAAACGTGCATGAGTAAAGCAGGTAAAGCAGTCCCGTTGCAGGCCTGGAGTGGACCAGAGGGTTCCAGTAAGTTAAGGTTCCCAGATTTCGTGACAACGGCACAGGATGGTGGTAGGTTGTCAGCCTTACGCACCGGCCGCCTTTACCCCCAGGAAATACTCCTGGTACTCATTTCTGTTAGAGGCTGAGTC
>Ga0131853_10004298_pt1 | contig 25537 bp, 22 predicted proteins | sample TergutLab28metaG_FD_92764 | JGI IMG/M metagenome (GOLD analysis project Ga0131853, IMG submission 92764) | Labiotermes labralis P1 segment gut microbial communities from Petit-Saut dam, French Guiana - Lab288 P1 (version 2) (version 2) | ecosystem: Host-associated > Arthropoda: Insects >... | reverse complement strand
CACTTTCATACGCTTCACTTAGAATGTCATTTCCCATAATATTTTACCTCCTCAAAAAATTTACTCAACAATCAATTTGGTAGCGGGAACAGGATTTGAACCTGTGACCTCTGGGTTATGAGCACAAGGAGTGTGAGTTCGATTTTTGCCCTAAACCCCTATATTTGGTGTTTTTGAGCCTTGAAACCTACCATTTTGCCCTTGTCCAGATTTTCTCTCTTATAACTCTCTTATTAGCCAGCAACATTTCTGCAAATCCGAGTGTTTTTCGATGAAAACCCAACCCACGATGATGACCACTCATCAACCGCTATATGTCTTATTATAGCACACTTCGCCCCGGATGCGCAACAAAAAACCCACGCTCGTCTGTGGGTCTTTTCTGTCTACTGGGTTATGTCTACGATGTCGGTAAGCACAGCGGAGTCACTTAATATAGTTCGACCGTGAAAATATCTTTCACGCATTTTTTTATCAGCATGTCGCATGTATTTACTCATTCTGTCATTATCGCCAAGCATAGTTCCAACAGTGTGTCGTAAGGAGTGAAACACTATTTTCTTGCTTGGGTTAATCTTCTTTCCCATCTTTCTTACATTGCGTGAGAGTCTATCACTGTGGAACAATACACCGAACTCATCCACGCACACAAGGTCTTCATGCTCTGTGCTATAACCGTTTCCAAACATCGCTCTATATTCCGCTTGCTTGGCTTTGGCTTGTCGTAGAACTGCCACAGTTCTCTCATCCAGCATATACCAAACTCCGCCACGATATTTGTTCTTGTTCTTGTCGGAGATGATAAACTCTCCCTTGTAGCGCATGGCTGTTCCTTTCAAAAAAACTTCTTTAATTTCACTTTCCAAATCAATCTGTGACCAGCGCAAACCCAACACTTCGCTTCGGTTCAATCCGAGCGCATAAGCAAGCCTAACAACATATCGTAATGGGTGGTCTTTTGTCATATCAAATAGTTGTTTGAGTTCATCTTCACTTAAATCGTCTGGTATCTCTTCTTCATCATAGTTGTCCTTGCTGAAATTGCGAGAGTCAATATTTTCCCAAACCCGGTCAAGTATTCGCCATCGCTCGGCTTGTTCTATCCCTTGGCGAATGATGTCCATGTGTCGGCGAACTGTCTGGGTCTTAACACCTTTGCGTTTCTCGGTCTTGCCATTGTATTCAATTACCCGGTCGGTTTTTAGCCACATGTTGAACTCATCAATGAGCGAAGGGTCAACATTCTTCAACAATACACCGTGGTATCCACGCTCAACAAGGAACAATTCAAAACTGCGCAGGTGGCTCTTGTATCCATCTATCGTCTGTATGGTCATCTTGCCACGCCCACGGTTCAGTTCGTCTTCTTTGCTTTTTAATGTATGTTCACGCAGGAAATCCAAGAAGGTTCTGTCCATCCACTTCATCGCAGGAGTATTTTGCTGTCTGCTTTCTCGCTCTGTCTGTTCCTGCAACGCCTTTTCTTCCGCAGCCTTGTAATCCGCAAATGCCTTTTCCAAAAACTCACGCAACTGTGTCCGGTTATCTCTTTTGCCTTGCCAAATAATGCCACGACCATCCGGAGTGTAATCAGCGGATGAGATTTCTTGTTGTGTTGCGCTAATCTTCATAACATAAGTGACCCCGAACCTTCGCTCACGAATAAACAATTTCGCCCCAGCGAACGGTGGGTCAAAGTAGATGTATTCTTTTCCACGGATTTTTGCCGTGGACTCGTTGTTTTCTGTTCTCTTTTGTTTAGGCATCTCGCACCCCCTTGTTGATTTCATCCAAGGTGTCAAGGTAGGTTCTTCGCTTTGGCTTGTCGGCAAGGTACTTTTCGATACCTGCAACTTCCACAACGAAAAACCCACCCACCTTGCGTGTGTTCAACACTCCAACCTTAATTAGTTCAAAGAACTTGGTTTTTGAACAACCCAGCATCTGCTTGGCTTGCTCATACTTCACCCATGTTGCTTGCTCCATATTTACTTCTCCCTTTATCGTCCAATGTGCGGAGAAGCAAAGCCAGCATTATGCAACCATGCGCTTCTCCAAGTCCTTGATGAACTCTGACTTCAAGACTCGGATGATACCTGTTGACATACGAATGATACCGGGGAACTCGTTTCTCTTTGCCATCCCATAGGCTGTCGAGCGACCAATTCGCAATATCTCCGCAACTTCATCAATCGTCAATACATCCGAGTAGTTTTCTAATTTCTTAATGGTTATGTTTTCCATACCTTTCTCCTTAAAAATGATTTCTCATTGTTATCGAGTAATGGTATGGCGAAAGTGTCAATCTCGCCGTCTACAAATCTAATGGTTTTTACAATCTTATTCACTTATTTAACGACACCTTCATTCGCATGGTTTTGTCCAGTTACGGTCCCCGTGCCTTTGGTTGCCGGGCGTATGTTGCATATCTAACGAGCGCATCTTCCTTGGGCAATCCAATCGCATTGGCAACATGCTCTGGTATGTGAGCGTAGGACTCTTCTTCAATACAATATCCACGCTCTCTCAACCATTCTTCTGTTCTTTCCCAAATATCAATCCACTCCGTTGCTTTTGCTAATCCCTGCGAAGGTGAATAACGGCGCACCTTTGATGGTATCTGTTCATTGCGCACAGCCTTCTCGTGCATCTTTTTTGCCCTGTCTTCAAATGTTGCATCAAAGTACATGGTCACTTCTTCAACTTCAAGTGATGGCGACCTTCTCATAAGTCTTCCGTCCACATCATTGAACCTTTTAATTCTGTGCGGTGTTAGGTATCCGGCAAGTCCCAGCGCACTGGTTATCCGCCTAACATGAATGTCACCGTCAAAAAAAACACCTTGCAACCAGCGCAAATCAAGTTCTACTCGTCCCGGCGCATTGTTAAATGCAACTGGAATATGACAGTGAAATCCTTGCAGGTCTTCGTTGAGTTCCAGAACCGACACATAAGCCATCGCACCGTACTGGTTCAAATAACGGCTTGCAATCTGCTTCATCAATTTGTTGACCTTCTGGCGCAACCACCAATCATCACAAGTCCTGTGCAGTGGGTTAATCGTAAGCATGACCGACCGTGCAATATCAAAGAAGTTGCAAAGTATGAGCATCCGCAGTTCCTTGTCACTCTTGCGCATGTTATGTGTATTATCGCCCTTGGTTTTGTATGGTGTGTCTATCTTGGGAGTACCGTCTTCGCCAAGGTAAGGCAATCCGGTGTCAGCGTGAACTCTGATACCGCCAACACCCCTTTTCAACGAAGGATTTTTATTCCAAGCGCCGCTTTGCACGACAAAAGCATAGTCACGAGCCACCGACACTTTGGACGGCTTCTTTGGGTTCATCTTTATGTTCGGAACTTTATCCTTATCGTTTGGTGTCAATAGACTCATCAATCGTTCTCCTTCATCGTTATCAAGCAGAGTTATTCGTCTGCGTTTTCTTGCTTGATTTGCTCAATCACTTGGCGTATCTCGTCCTTCTGCGCCGGGGTGAGTTCGTGGCGCATCCAGCGGATGATGGTTTGTTCCGACACGCCCTTCCAACGCTCGGCAATTTGCCAAAGCGTGACTCCTGCCATCTTTGCTTCTGCCCGGATGTCTTCGTTTTTTCTGCTCATTTTCGGTTCTCCTTTTTTCGTCCGTAATATATTACATGACATGTTGACTTTAATAGTAATGTCTGTTACTATTGTCTTGAATGTAGCACAATAGTTACACCAATATAACCCCCTGTAACCCATCAACGACAAAGGAGTGCATGATGACGAAAAGTAACAAAATCGTGACAATCGGCACACTTGGCGAGCGCATCGCCGAACTTCGCAACGAGCGTGGGCAAACACAGGCGGAACTTGCGGATGCACTCCATGTCAACCGGGTGGTTCTTGTGTATTGGGAAAAAGGCACACGGTTGCCCGACATACAACACATCATCAATATCGCCGATTATTTTCGAGTGCCATGTGATTGGCTCATGCGTGGGGTAACTTCCGAGAACGCCGACATCCACCGTGAAACCGGGTTGAGCAACAAAGCCATCGAAGCACTCAAAAAGTTTGAACACCACCGTGTCCAGAAGAAACAGCCTTGCTCGTTTGAAAAGCACTCATTAGTCACTGTAACCGGAAGTGTCAACAAACTTCTGGAAGAACTGCATGACTTGGGATATGAACACGGCGACACAGTTCTGCAAGCAATCTCCACTTATTTAAGCACCAACATTGAACTGGATGCGACATTCTCCACAGACTCATCAACCACTCATCACATTCTTGGGCGTGATATTTACACCGCACGACTTCTTGATATTCAACTTGCCCTTGTCCGCTTGAAGGAAGGTTTGGACGGTCGCAAGAACGCCAAGTAGTTTCTTTTCTTCTTCGTCCAGCGGTATCATCCTTGTGCCACGCATGAAAAAGCCGGGCGTGATAAACCGGTCCCAACTCTCCATCGTGAGAGTGTTCCTATGCGTGATTACCGATGCCGTCCCCAAGAAAGCAAGTTGAAGATAACTCATGTAGCAACAATGAATGTCTATGTCTTCACCGTGAAACTCGGCGTAGTGTAGGTAGTTTATCCCTTTCTTGTGCAGGACATGAACCGAAGCACAGAGCATCCCACCAGCGCCCACGGCACAATCGTTAATCTTGATGCGCCCTTGTTCCTGTATCCGCTTTTCGCAATCTTCCATCTGCATCTCTGCCATCATGTACGACAAGTGATATGGGGAAAAGAATTGCCCGAACCCCTTGGCTCTGGCTGGTGGGATGATGCCCATGTAAATCTCACCGAGATGGTCGCCGGGGTGGTCAATGGACTCTTTCAACATATCCACGACTAAACCATGCAACACTTCCATTTGTGCCTTGCCTTTGGTATCATAACGGTCAAGGGTCTGCTTGATTGCCTTGGCACGCTCGTTCCACTTCACTCGTGACTCGAACACCATGCTGGTGCGCAGAGCCATGACCTGCATAAGGTCTTTGAATACTTCTACCGTGTCTTTCTGGTAGCGAAAGAACTCAATCGCCTTGATTATCTTTTGGTGATGCTCTTTCATTCGGAGTCACCACCTTTTGACTCGCTCACCAGTTCCATCGCACGAGAATAAGCAATCTTGAACTTCTTACAAATCCAACTCGGCGTGGGTTTCACACCGTCCGCCTTGGCAACTTCCAAAACTTCATCAAGGGTAATCTCTCGGATACCCCCGGTGTTGTTGCGTAATATGTTCACGGCGAACTCGGCTTCCGCTTGGGTAGCGAAGAGTTCACCTTCTTGGTGTTCATACTTGCCAACATCGCTATCGGTAAAGTAGCAATATCGGCTGGCAAGGTTCACGCCCAGCACCAGACATTCTTTGACCTTCCACTCGTTGTCGTGCTTGTACACAGACCACGCTTTCTGTCCCAGTTGGAACTTCAATCCATTTTCGTTCGCTTTCATTGCGTATAGGCTGCCAAACTTTACTGGACTCGTCAATGCCAAAAGGGGCAATGTCACACACTGGCGACAATCTTGCTTTTCGGGGCAAAATGTAACAGTCCTATGCTTGGCGAGTAAAAAACCCATACAACACGCCCGACTCGGATTGTCCTTCCCAGCCAAGCAATACAAAAGCCATGTTCACTACTATTCGCCCATCACGGTAGATGAGCATATTCTCCATGACTGGTAGTCCATCGGCGGTCAAGCGGATATTCTCGCCATCAAGCGTGAACACCAACATTCCGGTTGCTTCACCGTCTTGGTCAATCATTGTAATCGTGTTTCCGCTGACGATGTAACTGTCTGTTCTTCCTTCCGGCAACAACAGTGCCAAAAAAGTCGCTCGACTCACCGCACCAGCCGGGATAGTAGTCCCATTGATTGCCATGGCTTCGTGCAGGTATCCGCCATCAAACACGAATGTCCCACCTGCTATGTTGGTTGGTGGTGTGGCATCGGTTCTGTCCATGTAAATGCGGAACGCTCTGGCATCTTGTGGGTTGATACCGTCCAGCAGAACTATGACATCTCCATCTCGTGCTATTCTTCCCATCGGCAGTTCTGTGTTCACCGGGGTGTAGTGTATGGTGCTGGCGTTGTTCAAAGTGAATGTTGCACCAAATGTATCGCCACCGATGTCTGTGAATGTAATGGTGCTACTCGTAACCACCAACTGCGTTATGAGTTCATGTTGAGCAAAGTCACCCAACAACGGACTGTTCGCCATCTGCGCTCTGGTAATCGTGACCGCATCCGAGCCTTCGCCAAGGACAATTCGCTGGGTAAACCATTCGCCCAGATACCACGCTTGTCCGTTACCATTTTCGTTGTCGGGGTCATCGCCACCGTTTCCATTGTTTCTTCCGCAACCCACAAGCATCACCGACATCACGACAACCAGCATTATCACGGCGAACACGCCCAAAACCTTTTTCCCGGCAAAAGCCATTTTCATCGTTAAAATCTCCTTGGCATCATTATACCTTGCTATCATCTTGGTAGCAAGTCAATTCGCTATCAAAATGATGGCATGGAAAACAATCACTCTAACAAGACAATCTTCAACGCACGCTACGGAAGGCTCATAGCCAAACTCGTGGAACTACGCAAGAGCAAAGGACTCACGCAACGACAACTCGCCGAGAAGGGCGGATACGACAACTGCTTTGTTGGGCGTGTTGAAATCCGGGAACGCCGTTTGGATGTTCTTGAACTCATCGACTATTGCCGTGCGCTTGACATCCCAGATGCTGATATCATGCAACTCGTACAGTCTGTCTTGAACGACAAATCATCTACTTGATGAATGTGCGCCGGGGATGAACTTCCGGTATTTTTCGGTTTTCATCTTCCCATCCTATCGGCTTCGTCAATACTCTCTTCCTTGGTTTCGGCTCAACCATCTCTGGTTCTGGTTCTTCAATCGGGTCGGGGATGATTTCCACGGCTTCTTGCTCAACAATGATTTCCGGCTCTAATGTGTCTTTGTCATCGTCTTCTTCGCAATCGTCTTTTTCGTAATCTTCGTACTCATCATCATCGTCTTCACCACTGCCCAAAGCATCAACCGCTTTCCTAAACTTATCCAAAGCCAACCTTGCTCGTTCTTTTTCTTCTGGCGTTCGCTCTCTGGGGATTGAGCCTTCACTTTCTTCGCAGTCATCATCTTTATCGCTTCTCAATGTTCTCAAAAACGCATCCAATTCCGCCATCTCTTTCGCTATTTCTTTTTCTTCCTGTTCTTCTTCCGGGGTAACAACCTTACCTTCAAATAGCACATCGTTCAATTCGGTTCTGACAGCATCGTAGTTCGGCTTCTCAACTTCCTTTTTCATGCCACAGTTCTTGCATCTTCCGCCATACTCGTATTCGAGTTTCACAGCATTTTGATTGTACGATGAGTGCCGTCCATTCTTCAAAATGAACATAGCAACAGTCGAATCGCCTTCGTTTAATTTCCGGAACAAAACACTCTCCGCTTTTGCGTTGATGTCTTCGCACCCACTGTCAACGGCTTTTTGCAACTTTGGACTTGCATTTAACCAGTTATATAGGGTCTTGCGAGAGATGCCCATCTTGCCCGAAAGACTACGCAATCCTGTTCCGATTCTAACCCAATGCTCAATCAAGGCAAGTTGGTCATCTTGTTCCCATTTCTCCAAGTGCTTGGAGTTAATCGTTGTTTGTTGTTCGTCCATACCTTATTAGAGCATAGTTGACTCCGAAGTGATGGGCGACCAGACTCGGTTTGGTGTGTAATTTGGGTAATTTTGCAACGCAACCGGGAACACCACTCACAACACGCTCTAAAACGGCTTCACGCAGCCTGTACGCCACGCCACTGCTTTCCACGACAAAACCCCGACAAGAGTATTTGTTACATTCTGGACGATTGTAACAAGTTTTGCGAGTGCCATCAACTCTAATTCACGATGTGTCAAACGCTTCAAACGCTTACCTTGTTAGAGCAAAATCTGCTATATCCAGCCAATCACGCCCTGTTCTTTTTTATGTTTGCCCACTTGCTGTCAACCGCCCAAGCGATGTCCGTTCCCAGTGCTTCAAAGTGCTTCTTGCCACACGAGTATTTGATGTGTTCACTGGTTCGGTGTTGCAGGTAATCTGTCGTGCCTTTGGTTTCGATGACGAAATAGAAGTTCTCTTCTTTGTCGTTCTTGACATACACCGCCCAGTCCGGGGTATAACTTCCGATTGGTGTGTCTATCTTGAAACGCTCTGGTATCTTAAAGAAAAATTGCACATCATCATCTTTGTCCAGCGCTTCGGCGAATGGGCGCTCGACTGTTGCACTGTCGTAAATGATGTGGTCGTACAGGGTGGTGTTATTCTCGTTCTGCATCGCAACGGCGTTGTGTTCCAAGAACCCAATGATTGTCTTGGTATCTTCCAAGTCGAACACCTTAAACATCGAATACTCTTGACCTTCCACCTTGCTGTACTTCAATCCATCAATGCTCAACTTGCTCTTGTTGCGCTGGATGATGTCTGTCACCACTTCAATAAACCGTTGTGGGTTTCGTGCAAAGTCCGCAATGCGGTCGCTCTCAAACAAAATCTTGGCGATGTCCTTGCGTGGCATTTGGGTGTTCGTGCCAAGTTCACGCAGCACATCCGGCAGGGCGTTCTCTTGCTTGTACGATGCAAAGCGTGGGGAGATGGTTTCGGTCGCCACGACACCGCTTTTTTGAACATCAATGTTCGCTTGGGTCTTGGCGATTTGTGGCGCACGGATTGGGTCCATCTCTGTAATTTCCTTGATACAGTTCGCAATAAGTGTCGCAATCTTCATGTCGATGCGATAGATGGTCTTTTGCTTGATTTTATTCCACAGCGCCACAAAGCGTGGGTCAGCGAATAACTCATCTCGCCGTTTCACAGACACTTGTTTGCTTGCATCCTTGACCACAATGCGCCTGTCCGCTTGTTTCAGTTGCTCCACAATACGCTCTCGTGCTGGTTCAAGGAATGACGGCAAATCAACAGCGCCACTTTCAAGCGCCGTCTTCAATGTCGGCTTGGCTTTACCTTTGCTGTCGATGTAATTCGCTTCACGCAGGTGGGTCACAAGTTTCGTGGCTTCGGTGTGGGTAATGGTCTTTGTTTCACCCTTGACTTCGTATGTGTAGCCAATAAAGTTCTCGATGTCGATGATGCCGAACTTCACGCCTGTTTCTTCTTCGATTTCTTTCTGCAACTTGTCGGCGAACTCGGCGAAGGACTCCTGCGCAATGATATGCAGGATGTTCAAGCGCTTATCGTCAATCCTTGTCCCTGTCTGGTCAACGCACAATCGCAACCCACGCCCAATCTTTTGTCTTGCCGTGAATGTTGTCTTGTTTTCAATCAGTGTGCAAATCTGAAACACATTACTATTATCCCACCCTTCTTTCAGCGCACTGTGACTCCAAATAAAGCGTAGTGGGGTTGCAAATGACAGCAACATTTCTTTCTCACGCATTATCAAACTGTATGTGTCAACATCATCCGCCGTATCCCCACGAGTATCCTTACTCACACCTTTCTTGTCTTGCGAAAAGTAACCGCCGTGTACCTGTTCGGTCTGGTGCTTGAAAAACTCTCGCAACTCGGCGTACTTCGGCAACACAATCAGTTCGTTATACGCACTCTCAAACATCTGGGCATACACGCCTTTCTTGTCATCACGGTCATAGTCACGGTACTTCTTAACTTCGTCCACAAAAAACAGCGACAGCACCTTAATCTTCTTGCCAAGGTACACCAACTCTTTGTCCAGATGAGTTTCAATGGTGCGTTTGATTTGCTCTCGCTTGAACGACATCTCATCAAAACTCCCGATGCTCTCACCAAGCGCCAACGGCTTGTGTCCATGCACGAACCCAATGTGTTCACTCCCAGCGGTGCAGTCAATATAATCAATGTCGTAGGTTCGGTATATGTCCCTGTCTGTAAGGAACTCCAAGTCGGCGTTCGGCTTGACTGTAATTGTCTTGCGACTCACCACGCCGGTCTTCTTGTCCTTGATGTCAACTTCAATCTTTGCCGAGAAACCACCTTTCTGTTCCACCGAAATCAACTTGATATACGGCTTATTAAAGTCATCCACAAGGCGAGTGTTCGCCACCACAATCTGTTTCACAATGCCTTGCTGGTACGCATCAACTGGGGTAAGGCGATACAGTGTGTTTATCTTCTCTCGGTGCGTTGCGGAGTAGCGCAGTTCCATCAGTGGGTTCAAACTCTCAATCGCTTCACGGTCTTTGCTTGTACGGTCAACGGATTGGGGTTCGTCAATAATGATGATTGGGCGACACTCTCTCACATATTCCTTGGCTGGCTTGACCATCTTGCGGTCGTTGATTTGGTTGAACAGGTTTTCACTCTTCTTGAACGCATCAATGTTGATAATCATCACTTCAAGGTTCGGCGACTCGGCAAAGTCACGCACTTCGTTCAACTTGGCGCTGTTGTAGATGAATGGGTCCAGAGCAACACCGTCATACTCACGGCGGAAATGTTCTCGTGTGGTTTGCATCGACTTGAACACACCTTCACGGATAGCAATACTCGGCACAAGGATAATGAACTTGTTGAACCCATAGCGCTTGTTCAACTCCAAGATGGTTTGCGTATACACATAGGTCTTCCCAGTCCCTGTTTCCATCTCGATGTTGAACCGCAACTCGTCATTTGTCAGAGTCGTCACTTTCAACTTGTTCGCCACCTGCACGGCTTGCATGTTCTTTTCAATCTGGGCGGAATCAATCGTCAATGTGTTCGCATATCCAAGCGTTTCAAATAAGCCATTGGATATGGTAAAAGCATCCTGTCGTCTATCTTGTCCGACAAGCAACTTCGCCACGCTCTCCACGGCATCTATTTGGAACTGTTGTTTCTTGAATTGTAGTTTCATTTGTCACCGCCATATACTCTTCGATTTATTGCCTGCAATTCATTCAGGGTAATACCTTTAATGTGTGCTTCGATTTCCAAAAGCGCAGGGACAAAACCCAACAATTTCTCCCTGTAATCATGTACATTTTTAATTGCCTTTTCAAGTCCGTCATCATTGTTGATGGATACTTGCTTTTCCAGATACTCTTTCACAAAACCATCCCCGATAAAAAAGCGCATGAAGATGGTATGCAACTCTCCTGCGAAATGGCAAATACTATCCAGTATTGGGGCAAACTCTTCCGAAACATATCCTTGTCCTACTGTTAATTCTATTTGAACTTCCGATAAAATCGAGCAGCGTTCACTAATGCTTCTGATAATTTCTCCCATCTGCTTTCTTCCATTCTTATCTGCGATAATCTTGGCGAACTCATCGGTTGATTTCGGGAACAGTTCCAAACTTTCCACAAAGCCGAGCATTTTATATATTGACCTGTACATTCTCTCCAAGTAGGGTCTTTCATCAATCCGTAATTGGCGCTTTTGCAATTCTGTTTGCTTTCTGCCTAATCTTATACCGTGTACTATAATCACGACCGTAAGAACTGTTGTTGCTATAACGCCCATTAAGGCTATCAAATCTCCACAACTCATTTCGCCACCCCCAGTAGATAAGGCATCACAGCAATCGTTGCATCCACACCCTTATCCAACACCCATTTGGACGCTGCCTTGACCTTCTCCCACAATGTCTTCTTGTCCGCACCTTTGAGTTTTTCAATCTCCAACAGCATCTTATTTAGTTCCATCTTCTCGCTGTCCGATAACCCTTTAACATCCGATACGGCTTCCAGCGTGTTCACAATATCAATGTTGATTGAGATGGTATTGGTGTTCTGGTTTATGACCTGAACATTGACACCGCTTTGTGCCTTTTCTCTCTTGGCTTTCGGCTTCTGTCTGTCTTCGCACAGGTCTTCCAAGTATTGTTCCAGTTTTGCCACAACTGCTTTCATGTGGTCATAGGGACTTCCTGCTCCCAACAAAAATGATGGGTCATTCGGCACTTCCAAAAACCTTTTAACAACCGCCTTCTCGAATTGTATCTCGCCAGAGTACGAGCCAACGACATCTCTTATCCATATCTCCGCTGGTTTTTCTTTTCTCTTGTGTAACCACTTTTTTCCTTCTGCAAGTTGCTTTTGTACACGAAGAATTGTATTCAGATTTGGTATGGTACTGTATTCGTCAGCAAGAGCATTGAACAATCGCATTGCATCTTGCTGGTGATAGCCAGTGTGATTGAACGCCTTTTCATCAACAACGACTGCTTTGAAACTTTTGCTAAAATCTTGGTTTGTATGGACAAACTCGGAAAACGCTTCTTCGTCCCAAGCAAAGTCTGGATGTGCGTGGGCGAAGTTACCTGCCTGCACCTTTAATTTCTGTAATTTTTCGATTTGGTGGATTGTCATACGCCACCGCCTTTTTTTAACTCGTAACTATCCCACAAAAACCTAACAACAGTGATGGCACTACTTACTGCTAACTTTGCGTGTCGCTCTTCGAGTCCTTTGTAGGTCGCAGACTTGCCATGACCGCCACCATAAGAGTTGCGAAGTTCAGCCATACCTTTTACAATTCCAGCAAAGTTGCCAAGGATTGATTTAAGCGTTTCAGCAAGCGGTTGGTCGTCCTTGATGCTTTCCGGCGTTAGTTTCAACTTTGTTCGCACCTTCTTCATAAGTTCGCCCATGTCATCAGTCTTTTTATATGTTTCGCCAAGTTCATCAAGTATAGTTTTGCAGCAACTCTCCACAAGTTCTTTGGCTTTGCCAATCGCTTCTGTTGGGTTTTCCTTTTGCATGGTCAACATCAACTCAATCTGATTTGTTATATACTCACTGTTGAACTTTTCTTTTATATCGTCCGCACTAAAAGGGGTTACTCGGTCTATACCATTCACAAAATCGCTCAACGGCATGAACTCTTTTCTGATTTGCACTCTGCGGTCTTGATAGCCACCAAATGACTGCATGGAACGAAAAAATGATACTGCATCATAATTGCTTTTGATACAACTTGGAACTCTGCTCTTAATCTGGTGGTCGGTTATTCTCATCAATTCTGTTCGTATTTCCTTGAACTCTTTGTTTGCGGAGTTATAATCGCCACCAGTGGCTACGCTGGTTAGAAAACTTATTATGTATTCAACTCTATCATTGTCAATCACCATCGCCACCCCCTTAAAACAAAATCAATTTCTTCTCACGCTTGTCGAGAAGTTCCTGTGTGTTAATCAATACATTCGCATCGGCAAAGCAACGGTCCACGAAGATGTACACGCCAAAGTCACCGTCCACCATTTTCTCGATGTCGGCGAGTGGTGTGTTCGGAGTTAGGCATATCGCAAGTCGATACTGTGGGTCGTTTGCGATGTGGACGGTTGTGCCACCGAATTTCTGTGTCGTGACCGGTGTTGTGAGTTTCAATCCGTACTTCAACAGGATTTCGTACACCACATCCATGTCTTTGCGCCCATCTTCAAGGTAGAAGATGTTGTCCTTGATACGTTGTTGGATTTCGTCAACATCGTCCGTTGGGGCGCTGTTCCATTTCTTCAAGTTCGAGATGTCGAGTTTGAATACTTTGAACCCGACATCAAGGTTCGCCGTCAACATCGGGTTTTCGTCCTTGATTTTCTTTCCGGCACGGCGGATGCGTGCCTTGTCGATATCGCAGATAGTTCTGAACCCTGCGTTGTAGGCTTCTGTGTTTTCTTCCAACAGTTCTGGAAGTTGCACCATGACAAAGCGGCGACTTCCACCATCTTCTGCGTTCAACTGCATTACTGCATGTGCAGTAGTAGCAGAACCGGAAAAGAAGTCAAGCACGACATCATCTCCCTGCACATTCGCCAACTTGATTAGTTCTTTCACAAACACAACCGACTTTGGGAAGTCGAAGTATTTTTTGCCATCGAACACAGCGGATAATTCTGGTGTTGCGTTAAAGTTTCCGTACTCCTTCGCCACAAACTCCAATGTGTTGTATGGGTTAGAGCGCTCGATTGGCTCTCCGTTGTTATCCCTGTATTCGTAAGATTTCGCATAGACCTTGTACTTGCCATCCTGTTTCTTGAACACAATGTAGTCGTTTTCAAGTCCCCATTGCAATTTTTCCTTGCCCCAGCGCCAACACCATTTCTTGTCATGGAAACCTTCGCCCGGATAAATGTCAACTCCATCTGGTCCCTTGATTGGGTAGTTCAAACTGTCGCTATATTGGATACTACTTTTGTTCAACTGCGAAACATAGAAACGCCCACGCTCTTCCACATGGCTGTCGGTTTCTTTGTACAGACCATCTTTTTCTTCGTCTGTCTTTTGCTTCTTACTCAACGCCAAGTTGCCGATGTTCTTTGCGTATACCAACACATATTCGTGGAACGCAGCAACCGTCTTCGTGTCATGCTTTCCAGAGTTAATTGTCCTGCGTATTGCCTGCGCTACAAAGTTGTCTTCGCCAAAAATCTCATCACCCAATTTGCGCAGGTTTGTCACTTCGTTGTCGTCAATCGACATGAATATGACCCCATCTGGGCGGAGTAACGAGCGTGCAAGTTTTAATCTCGGCATCATCATGTTCAGCCAGTTGGTGTGGTATCGTCCACTCGTTTCTGTATTGCTCTTGTTTTGTTGACCTGTGATTTTCTTGTAGTTCGCTATGTTGTCAGAGAAGTCATCTTCGTAAACAAAATCTGACATCGTGTTGTAGGGTGGGTCTATGTAAATCATCTTCACGCTGTTCTTGTACGACTTCTGCAACAACTTCAAAACTTCAAGGTTATCGCCTTCAATGTACAAGTTCTCGGTCGTGTCCCAATCTTTACTCTCGCCGGGCGCAGGGAGAAGTGTGCCTGTGCTTTGCAACTGGGCAAGGCGCATGGCATCAAACTTGCCACGCCAGTTGAACTCGTACTTTTCGTTCGACTTCTCGATATGCTCACCCAGTACGGCTTGCAACTTTTCAAAATCCACCCGGTCTTCGGTGAACACTTCTGGCATGATTTGCCTTAACTGTGCAAGAGTTTCCGCAGTGATGTTTGCGGACATGCCATCCATCTTCGTTATTTTCATCGTTTTCTCCAACGCCACCGTCTTATGTGACATTAAAGTATAGCATAACCTTTTACCAACCGCAACTAATACCCAGTAAAATAGTATAAATTTGGCGATTTGTGGACTTTCACACACGGTTTCACTCACAAATTCACACATAAAGGAGTTTGAAATTTAAGACCGCTGTTTTTATTAAAAGGGTGTCCGTGTTGACATTCTTTTTATTTGCAAGTGGTTTGCCTGTCGACCGCAAGCGGTACCCGACAGGCAAACCACCCCTACTATTGTTTCGTGGTGTCGTTTTGCACTCGTGACTATTGCAAAAGCGGTGTTGCCTAAAATGGCAGAGCAAAGCCGTGTGCGGTGGTTCGGCGTGCTAAAGCAACCGCCGAACCACCACACGCACAACGGCTTTTTGCCTTGCCCATTTTTACGACAACACACCTCGCTTATTGGCACACAAAAAATGTGAACACTTTATGTTTTCTGCACGTGGGCGAACCTACTAAACCGCAGTATATCGCCCACGTAAACACCGAGATTTATCTGCCTTGATTGTTGCGTATTCTTGCGAAATACACTATAATTCGATATGGACAATATCAAAGCAATCGTGCTTGACATAGACGGTGTAATCGTTGGCGAGAAAATCGGTTTCAATTCACCAGACCCACATAATGACGTAATCGCAAAAATGCGTCAATTAAGGGATAGTGGAATTAAAATAATCCTTTGCACCGCTAAACCACATTTTGCGATTCGTAGCATTATACAAAGTGCTAATCTTGACAACCCACATATAACAGATGGTGGTGGTGTTTTAATCAGTCCTATTAACAACGACATTATCAAGCAATACGTTATAGAAAAAGAGCAAGCAAAACGAGTTATTGAAATGTGTTTGCGAAATGGTATCTATGTTGAAGTTTACACTACCGAGAAATATATTGTGCAGAAAAGCCAAGTCAACAAAATCACACCACAACACACCCATATTTTACAATGCGAACCTGAAATCGTTGATGACCTGTTATCGCTTGACGAACAAATCACAAAAATAATGCCTGTTGTAAATGGCGAGAGTGAAAAAGCGAAATTCACGAAACTATTTAATGAACTTAATTCAAATCTTGCGTTAGCGTGGGGAATACACCCTGTTGCTTTGCCTTTATTGTTTGGAATTATAACCGCAAAAGGAATTACGAAAAAACAAGGTGCGTTGGATATTCTTGAAAGTTTGAACATATCAACTGACAATGCTTTGGGGGTTGGTGACAGCACAAGCGATTGGGCATTTATCGAGCCATTGAAATATGGCGGTGCTATGGACAACGCAAGCCAAGAATTGAAAGACAAAGTGTTGTCAAAAGGCACAAATGGAATTATAGGCGGTCACGTTGACGAAAACGGTATCAATGCAATATTTGACACAATCATAAGACAACCAACACAAGAGATAGTCAAGTTTGTTGCGGAACACATTTTGACCGAGTATGCGAAAAAACTACCGTATAAATTAGAACACATAAATTATGTAATGCGTAGAAGTATTTTGTTTGCAAATCAAATCAAAGACCAACAAATCAATATTGATATGGCATACCTTATCGGTGCTTACCACGATATTGGCGAACCTGTTGACCGAAAGACCCACGAACTTATAGGTGCAGAAATGTTGCGGAAAGATAAACGATTGCAGACATTTTTCACAAGCGAACAAATCGAAATAATGGCACAGGCGGTTGAAGACCACCGAGCAAGTGGAAAAACAGAGCCACGAACAATTTACGGAAAAATTGTATCAAGTGCCGACAGAACAACCGACCTTGATGATATGTTGCGTTTGACCTATGGTTTTAGAAAGCGACAAGGTATGACCGACCTTGACCAAATAATCGAGGACGGTTATCAACACTTGTGCGACAAGTTCGGCGAATGTGGTTATGCCATGAGCAAAATGTTTTTTAATGACCCAGAATTTGACAAGTTCAAAATTGAAACCGTTGCACTCACAAAAGATAAAGCAAAATACATTGAAAGATTTTTAATCGCGAATGGAATTAAAGGGGGCAAATGAAAAATTACTGGGACGAATATAATGCAAAGTTTATAACAAACGAAATACCACAATTAGAACAACGGAATAATTGGGTCGCTAAATATTCAAACATTTTGCAAGGTTGCAATTCTCCTATATTGGAATTGGGTTGCGGACAAGGAAACACGACTGCTTTTTTGGTTGATTATGGACGTGAGATTATTGCAACGGATATATCGACTGTCGCCATTAAACACACAAAAAAGTCGTATGGGAACAAAACCAAAATAACGACCATGCAGGTTGATTTAGAAAACAAATTGCCATTTTCCGAGAATAGTTTTCAAGTGATAGTTGCCGATTTATGTTTGCACTATTTTACAACGGAGGTGACAACTAAAATTATGAATGAAATCAAACGTGTTCTTAAACCAAATGGCTATTTGATTGCACGTGTAAATTCAAGCAAGGACGAATATGCACAAAAGGGCAAATACGAGATTGAACCAAATTATATAATGCTTAAAGATATACCTATGAGATTTTTCACTATTGAAGATACAAAGAAATTTTTTAGCATGATAGGAAATGCAGAGATAACCGAAACGATAATTATTTGTCATTATGAAAAACAAGCAATAGAAACTTGCGTGCAAAAATCTTAATCATCATATTTCGTATCGACCAAGGCGTCAGCAGACACATTAAAGAAATTCGCTATCTTTTGAATTTGGTGATAGTTGGGATATGATTTGCCATGCAACCAATTTGAAATGGTGGATTGTTTAACCCCCAATTTATTTGCAAGTTCCTGTTGCAAATATATCTCATGCTCGTCCATGAGTTCGTAAAGCAATTTTTGAAAATAGGTCATACGTAATTATATATCACGACCAAGTGATATGGCAAGCGAAATATATCACGATTGCGTAATATATTAGTATGAATACATTTGCGAAAATCTTGCGAGAATTAAGAGATGAAAAAGGACTAACACAAGTTCAACTTGCAAAGGAATTAAAGTTCGGAACATACACAGTAATTACAAATTGGGAAAGCGGAAAACGTATGCCAGACATTGAAAATCTAAAAATGCTTGCCGATTATTTTAAGGTATCTATTGATTATCTTGTGGGGCGCGAACAGTAGGGTTCTTTTCTTTCTCGGCTCAAAGGGAACATTGGGGTTGGGTGCGTTGTGCCGTGTTGGTGCGTTTTGTTTATTCCCTCGTCGCCCTGCCTTTTGGTAGCACACAGCCAAAAAACTTGCAAGGGTAAAGTGAACGTGTTGCCACGCCCTTGCAAGTTTTTTGTCTGCGTGCATTTTATGGGCATGGCGACGAGGGAACAAACAAAAGCGAAACCACTCTTTTAAGTTGGGTCGCCGTATTCTATGGCAGATGGATAATCAATTTCTTTTTCGCGCTTTTCTAGAATTTTCACAAGTTCTTTCATATCGTCAATGCGGTTAAGCAATAAAAAACGCAAGTGATTAAATTTGATTGGGTCAGTATTGTTGAATATCAATTCGTGATTATGCTTTGCGAGTGTCGTTAGAAAACCAAGCAGGTCATCAAGTTTGTCAAGATGGGTGGCGGTTTGAGTTAGTGCTTTTTTGCAATCTTTGTTGATTTCCTTGATATAGTCTTTTAATTCCTTGTCGGTCATCTCGTCGAATGATTTGAAATTAGGTAGGTACTCAAAAATTATTCCGCGAACACCATGCTTTTTTTCGTGTTCAGGTAGACACTGCATATACATTTGATTTTTGATAAGCGCGATATTTTCTTTATCAGATTTATTGTAGCCAAGAGTGTTTTTGTCTACTTTGTTATAGAGTTCTTCAAAAGTTCCGTAGACGTGAAATCCTGTGCAACGAACATAGCAAACGTCATTTGTGTTGTCATTAAGGATACGCAGAATTTCGCCAATCTCGATTGACTTTGCAAAGTCATCGTTAAGAGTCAGCCAAACAGTCATAGAGCCGTCAAGCACTTTTTTGAACCTATCGTCTTTCAAGATTATCAATTTCATGTCGTCCATTAGAACACCTCCGATATATCAAGTTGCGTTACGTCTATAGGTAGCAGTTCAATTTTAGCACCTTGCGACTTTAATTTGTCGATGATTTCATCAGTTGGTCTGCCAAGTTTCCAAACATAATGATTGCGCTCAGGCATATAGATAATTTCCTTGACCCTGCGTTTGAAACCTTTGAACGATGGCAGTTTACCCTTGTCGATTTCACCTTTATAGGCGGTGTCCATAGTGTAATTTGACGTAAAGATTGCTTTGGTAAAACAAGCCACCTTATCATTAAAACGACATGGGAAGTCATACGGTTGACCGTTGAGCATATCGTTCATTTCGGTCAGTTCGATTTGTCCGTGAAACTCGTCAAACATAATTACGTCTTGGCACTTGTAATTGTCGTATTTTCCAGAGTGCTTATAGTTGGAAACTTTGAACACGTCTTGATATTGATAACCGAGCACACGATATGGGTATGTTGTTTTTCCTGTGCCTTCCCCACCATAAATATATGTGACGTGGATTTCGCGTTCGGTGTTTTTGAATTGTTCGCGGATAAGGTTTTGGCGCAACTTTTCAACTTTGTCACCCATGTTCAGCATTTGATATGGATACTTTTCAACCATCACTTCGTATGGCACATTATCTTTCACGTCTTGGACAAGTGCTTTAAGGTCGTTGCGCTGTCCTATCCTTGTAAAGTTGCCCCATTCCCAGAACTCAAAGCCATCAACTTTGGTTTCTTCTTTCATGCAATAATCACGACGGTCTTCGTTTGTTTTGAAACCGCAAGGGGTAAGTGACATTGTTGGAAATATCACGCGCACCTTGTTTGGATATTGTGGCTTTTTGTATCGCAAGAAACCTTGCAAGTGCAGGAGTCCAGTTTTTTCGCCACGTTCATATTTGAAACAAACATAATCAATGACAAAATTTTCATGCAGATATTTGAAATATTCTTTTGCGCTTTCATAGTCTACGAAAAAGGCGCGTTCGCCGATAGTTTGAAAGGCGGTGCTGTCATCATTCTTTACGGCATTTTTCGTGTACTCGCACCACTTGAATACAAAGAACTTTTCAATGTGTGGTTGTTTCATAAATGAATAGTCGTGGTCTTGTCGTGGCATGGCTTTTTGTTCGTCTGTCAGGTTATCTATGTTAATAACCTTGATTTTCATTTCATCAGTAACAAAAGGGTTGGCAATCGTGAAATCGTTGCGATTGACCCTTTCGTATGGGTTTTTCACTTTGTCCGTGTCACTCATCATAATTATTTTATCGTAAATTGCCGAACTTTTCAAGTGAAAAGAATGTCGAATGTGTGAAATTATCTGGACAATATCACTTATTCGTGATATAATGTATTATGTGAGATACTCACGTTTGAAAGGGGGTGTGTGAAACAAACAGCGGTCTTGAATTGAACATTAAAAATGACATATCAAAACAAGACAATTAAAAGACATGTTCGGGGGAATTGGTTTGCGCGTGTAAGATTTGGCAAAAAGGTGATTTCGGTTTATGGCAAAACAAAAATTGATTGCTATGATAAATTGAAATTAGTTGTTGACCGAATTGAGCAAGAAAAGGTTATTTCAAGTGCTAACAGATACTTGGAAAAGGTAAACGGACTGATTCCGCAAAACTATATCCAAGTGGCTAACACGCAAGTAATGACCGAGAACAAGCAAGCACAGTCATTCACGCTTCAAGAATGGTTTGATGAATGGCTAAATTCCTACAAAGTGGGACGAGTTCGACCAGCGAGCATTACGGCTTTCAAAAGAGCATTTAAAAATTTTGAGCCCTTGCACAATACCGATATTAAGAATATTTCAAGTTTAATGTTGTCCAAAGAAATGAATAAAATATCAGGGCAAGGAATGAAAACGCAAGTGTGCAATCTTGCACAACAAATGTTCAAAGTCGCGTTCAATAATCGTTTAATCGAGTTCAACCCAGCAGGCAACTTCACAATGCCAAAGTATAAGGCAGTTGGAAAGAAAATCGCATTGACCCAAGAGCAAGAGCAGAAGCTTATTGACCTATGCTTGAAAGACCCAGACCAATACGCACCATTTATAGTGTGTTGCTTGCAAGGTTTGCGGAAAGGGGAAATGTTGGCTTTGCGACCTAATGACCTAAATTTTGAACAAAACACTTTGCGCGTTGATGAAAGTTATGACGAAAACTATCCTGATGACCTTATGACAAAAAACAGGGACAGTATGCGAACAATGCCTATGTTTGAAATTACAAAGCAAGTTCTATTGAAATATGCAGACTATCCACCACAGGAACGCATATTCACAAGTAAAACCGCAGTGCTTTACAAACGACTTGCAAAGTTATTAAAGCAAAGCGACCTACCTAAAATCACAATACATGAATTGCGTCATACCTTTATATCTCGTTGCCACGAAAAAGGAATTGACGAAATAATCGTGCAAAGGTGGGTGGGACACGCGATAGGTTCGGCTATGACAAAAGCGGTATATACTCATATATCAAATGATACGGAAAAGTCATATATCGCAAAAATGAACGGAAACGACAATGACAAGTCACAAAATTAGTCAAGTTTTCACACACAGTTTCACTCACAACGCATTTGAAAATTTAATACGATTTTACTTTTGCCAGTTGTTCCCACTCTAAAAACCTTTATATTATTGAGTTTTAAGGGTTATGGAATGTGGAATGCGGTTGGTAAAAGGTAGCATAAATTGTCGATTGCGGAAAGCATAGATTGATACTTTCGCCGTCAGTTCCGCAATTTGCGCATCGGCTTTCTTGTTCAATTCTAACTTCGCAAAGAACTCATTTTCCTTTGCGTGGTCAAGTCGTTTCGCAAGTTCCGCAACCCTTTGGCTATGTACAAAATCATCGTGGAAGGACGAACCACCACCGTCACGCTTGGCTTTGCCCAGTTCCTTCTCCAACGCATCAATCTCGAACCGTAGCAGTCGTTTCTTGTTCTCGGCAATAGCACGGATACGCTTGCTCTCGGCAATGATTGTTTCGTTAGCGTTCTCTCGGAAGTATTTATCCAACTCCGCTTTGCGTTCGTCCAGCAATTCCTTGATGCGCTGGTCATCTTCCTGTCGCATTGTGCGAAAGTCCGAACTCTTGGCAATGGTACATTGCAAAGCCATAATTTGCTTGCACTCGTCTTCGGTCAGTGGAGTTCCGTCTTTGGTTTGACCAACCCAAACGGTTCTTCCGATGTTTCCGCCCGACACCCAATAACACGCCAAGAACCCGGATTTGCCACGCAATTTCGTGCCTGTCCCATCAAAAGTCAAGTCGCCAATGTTGTTCATAAGAAAGTCGCTGTTGATGGTCAGCGCTTGGTTAAAGTCCCGGCTGTTGGGGTGGAAGCGCTCATGTTTCGGCGTTTCATCATCCCAGTCCAAGGTGTAGCGCATGTTCTGGATGTTTCCACTCTTGTACAGACTCCGGTTCACAAAGAACGAACGCTTGTCCGTGTCGAATGTCACATAATCTCGCAACACAAATTGGATGTAATCCCACATCTGGTCTTTCATCTCGGTGGTCTTCTTGCGGACAAGTTCTGCGTAGTTCTTTGTCTTCTTGACAAGCGACTCGTCAAAGGTATTGAATAGCACAGCGTTCGTCAGTTCCCGGTTGGCTTTGACATCATCGGCGAACTCGTCTTGGATATACTCGAAGTCATCGGCTACTTCGGACTCACTCCGCCCGGATGCGACCAAGGATGCAATCGCCACATTGATGTTGGCTTTGGACAAGTCAGCAACAACACCATCACTCGTCCCAAGAATGTCGCCAAACATTAGCATCCGCTTATAGACCAACTGGTAGAAGCGGACATCGGCAAAGATGTCCGGGCAAAGAAAGTTAATCACGCTCACATCATTCTTCTGTCCGATACGATGAACACGCCCGATGCGTTGTTCCAGCATAAGGATGTTGAACGAGTTGTCGTAGTTGATGACAAAGTTCGCAAACTCCCAGTTGAAACCTTCCGCCCCAAGGTCAGTCGTGATAAGGATATTCGCTTTCTTGCGGAACTGTTCCAATGGCTCACGCCCAGTCGAACCGTTATACACAACGGCTTTGTATTTGGTGTTCTTTGTGATGAGTTTGGCAAGATATTCCTGTGTCTGCGTGTTGTCCGTGAACACGATAATTTTCTTGGGTTGGTCTTTGGCGGACAGTGATGTGAACGCTTGGTCCAGAGCAAGTAGGAATGTTCGCCCCTTGGTGGTGTCAGTCAGTTTCACAGCCAAGTCAATCATGGTTTTGAGTTCGTTCGCTTCCGCCTTTGCCTTGTCGCCGTCCATCTTTGACAGGCGCAACCACACGCCGGACAGGGTTTTGCTCAAAGCATAGATGCTGGATGCGAATGTCTTTTGCAACATCAAGTTCAGTTCGTAATTGCCCATTGCAGGAAATCCCAACTTGTCTGGCTTGGTGATGTACTTGGTGAGCAGGTCGTTCAACTCACGCTCTTGCGATGACAGTGAGTAGGATTGGGTCAGGATGTTTCGTTCGGGCAACATGACATCGGCTTTGACTTGACTGCGCAGGGTTCGGAAGGTGTATGGCGCAAGCAAATCCTTCAACTCGTCATAGTTCTGGGGTTGTTTGTAGTAGCGTTGGTAGAACTCGTCCGCATCGCCCAACATGCCGGGTTCAATGAACTCCATAAGTCCAAACAAATCCATTATGTTCTTCTGCATCGGCGTTCCAGTGATGAGCAACTTACGGACATTTTTAAACGCCGAGTGTAGGTGCTTGTGGGTTTGGGACTCACGGTTACGCAAGACATGTCCTTCTTCAAACACAGCCAAATCCCAGTCAACAGTTTCTGCCTTCTCCCAGTTTTGGGTAGCGAAGTGGTAGGTGGTTAGCACGATATTCTGGCTCACAGCATCTGGGGCGAGTTCCGTGTCCTTGTCCCATACCATGAACGGCAAGTCAAACCGTGCGAGCGCATCCTTCCACTGGTCAATCAGTGGGGACGGCACAACTATGGCAATGCGTTCTTTGCCAGAATGGAATGTGTGCGACACAACCATGAGCGCTTCCACACCTTTTCCCAACCCTGTTTCATCGCATAAAACGAAACCACCGATGTACGGATTGGCGAGCGCAGCCATCACCGCCGATACTTGGTGTGGGTACACCTGCAATCCAGTTTTCATGTACACGGGGATGAACTTCTCCAAGTTCGCATACTTGGACTCCATCTGATTTGCAAGCATCTTTGCTTGGAAATGATTGTTCACCTTCATCGTTTGTTTCACTGCAACCATCATACCATATTCGCCCCAGCCTGTCAGTCACAAACCGTGTGTTACCGCCCAGTTGTTGTGTCACTTTACTAAACCTATGGGCGTGGGGTTGCGATTAAACTCGCCAACCGCTTTCGACCACTTTCACCAGATGTTATGACTTAATATACACGGAGTAGTTCCTAATAAGAGCGTAATAAGAGAGTTCACCATCCAAACGGCGCAATAGTGGTCAGGGCAACAAAAAACCACCGTATTTGGTGGTTTCGTTGGTAGCGGGGGCAGGATTTGAACCTACGACCTTCGGGTTATGAGCCCGACGAGCTTCCGAGCTGCTCCACCCCGCGTTAGGGTGTTGTGTCCCTGTGACAATTCTCTTATAACTCTCTTATTCGGCAGCATCTTTTCTGCAAGAGTTCGTGTGAGTGTCCGGATTTTCCATTGTGTCCATTTCGTGCTGTTTGGTGTTGCTGGTTACACGGTTTTGGACTGGATTGTGGTCTGGAACGCTCTCACAGGGAATTGTGGGGCATCTGTGGAGTTTCACCGATAAGTTTTGTGTCATTCGGTGCTGGACAGGTTGGTACAATTTGGACTGTGGTGGATTATCTGGCACTGGTCATCACGGCTCTATGTGTGTTATGAGCCCAGCGAGCTTCCGAGCTGCTCCATCCCGCGTCGTAGATGATGGATAAAACTATTATATGCCATATTTATTGTAAAGTCAACCACAAAAAATCTTGTAAAAAAGTGTTGACATTGAGAATTATCAGTATATACTGTTATTATGTCGCATATACAGTAAGGAGGAGGTCGGTATAATTGAATGTCGTAATTTCAAATAGGTCTGATCAACCGATTTACGAACAGATTAAACAACAAATCCGTTCGGCAATAATTCGTGACGAGATTGCAGAAGGCGAGATGTTGCCATCAATTCGATCGCTTGCACACGAAATAAAGGTTAGCGTGATAACCACCAAACGTGCGTATGACGAATTGGAGTCGGAAGGTTTCATCGCGACGGTTCATGGAAAAGGTTGCTTTGTACTTGCCAAGAATGTAGAGCAAATTCGCGAGCAAAAGTTAAAGGAAATCGAAAATCACTTAACCGATGCAATTACCACTTCCAAGCTAATACATTTGTCGAGTGTTGAACTGACCGAGATATTAAAAATTTT
>Ga0131853_10004296_pt1 | contig 25538 bp, 22 predicted proteins | sample TergutLab28metaG_FD_92764 | JGI IMG/M metagenome (GOLD analysis project Ga0131853, IMG submission 92764) | Labiotermes labralis P1 segment gut microbial communities from Petit-Saut dam, French Guiana - Lab288 P1 (version 2) (version 2) | ecosystem: Host-associated > Arthropoda: Insects >... | reverse complement strand
TTTCGTCCCACTCGAATTTCATACAAGTATCACCAATTCATTTGTTTTTTCTTCTCTCTACCTATCAACCATTATAGCAATATATTTATCAAGTGTCGCGTAGGCTATTCAAAAAAATCCGTTGCTGACAGAAAATCCGTGTGCCGCAAAATTTTTAATATGCGATACACGGATTTTTTTCTTTTTGTGCGTTAAATGGTACTTTGGGGGTTTTTGAAGTCCACAGGCTCAATCTATTTCCTATCCAGGTTACTTAGCAGTCCTTTTTCAAACATTCTAAAATACTTTACTTGTTGCGGACGCTTGAAACAGTTTTCATACATGGACAGATGGGGAATTAAGAGGGCAATATTTGCATGATACAGAGCCTGTAAGAATTTCAATAATCAGTGTATTTGATGTTAACAGCAACGATTCACCGTTTAAAACGACGTTCAAGTTCGGTTTTTGATATTTCTATGATTGTCGGGCGGCCGTGCGGGCAGGTGAAGGGATTATTCAGTTCAAGCAAGCGCGTGATTAAGTCATGCGCTTCGGCTTCGTTTTGTGTGTCGCCGGCTTTTACGGCAGCTTTGCACGCCGCCATTGCAATTATTTCTGTTTTGTGAGTGTAGGGACTGTTTTTTGCGAAACCTGCTTCGTCCATTTTGTCTAAAAGTTCGGTGAAAAACGATGTAGGAAGCGGGCCTTTCATTAAGAAGGGGACGGAAAGAATTTCCGGGAGTTCCGGGTCGTCTGAAATTTCAAAACCGAATCGTACGAAAATTTCTTTGTTGTCGTGCAGAATTTGCCGCTCGCGAGGGGTTAGATGCAACGGGATAGGCATTAACAATGTTTGCGCGTGGGTGGTTTCTTCCTGTGCCTTGCGAAGAAATTCTTCGTATAAAATTCGTTCGTGGGCGGCGTGTCGGTCGATTAGATAAAGAGAATCGTTTTGGGTTACAATCCAGTATGTTTGGAATATTATTCCTTGAATTTGATAGTCTATAAAAAATTTCACGGGTTCGGGTTTCACAGGTTCAACGGCAGGAACAGTTTTTTCTTCGCGCGTTTTTTCTTCATTAAAAGAAATGCTTTCGAAAATCGGCGGGAGTTTTTCCTCGACAGTTGCATACTCTTTTACATAATATTTCTCAACGGTAAGTGAGATTTGCTCCGCTTCGGGTTGTACTTCAAGTTGCGGTTTAACAGATTTGCTTGCCTGCCGAATTTGCGGTATTAAATTATGCTCTTCCAGCGCGTCGCGCACCGCGTTTTCAACGAACGCGAAAACGCCTTCCTCATTGGCAAAACGCACATCCATTTTCGTCGGGTGAACATTAACGTCAAGCGTGTTGGTCGGCATGGTTAAATTTAATGCGTAAACCGGGAATTTTCCCGATGGCAGCATGGTTTTCATTGCGGATTCTATTGCGCGTGAAATCAACTTGCTGTCGATGTATCGCCCGTTTATGAAAAAACTGCCGTGCTTACGGTTTCCGCGTGCCGTTTCGGGCTTGCCAATCAGCCCGTAAAGGCGCATTTCTTCTGAGGTTGCGTCTGCCGTTGCAGTTTTTGACGCGACTTCTCTGCCGTAAATGTTTAGCATCGTCGTTTTTAGGCAGCCGTTTCCCGTGGTTTGAAAAATTATTTGACCATTATTTATGTAGCGTAAAACAAGCGCGGGGTTGCCCAGCGCGAGCCGCTCCAGGCAAAACGCAATTGAACCCGCTTCTGTTGCGGGTTTTTTTAAAAATTTTCGTCTTGCGGGAGTGTTGTAAAATAAATTTGAAACAACGACCGTTGTGCCGTCGGCACAGCCGATTCCCTTGCTTGAAAGCAATTTTCCTCCGTGAACCTCCACACAGGTTCCCGCGATTTGCCCCTGCGTTTTTGTAATCATCTCTACCTGCGAAACCGCCGCTATGCTTGACAGTGCCTCGCCGCGAAAACCCAGCGTTTGAACGCTCATCAAATCGTCGAAGTTGGTTATTTTGCTTGTAGCGTGACGCGCAAACGCAAGCGGTAAATCCTCCTCCGGAATTCCCCCGCCGTTATCCGTAACACGCACAGATGTTAACCCGCCGTCACGAATTTCCACAGTAATCATGCTTGCGCCCGCGTCAATTGCGTTTTCCGCCAATTCTTTCACAACACTTAGCGGACGCTCTACCACTTCGCCCGCCGCAATTTTATTGATTAAACTTTGATTTAATTGGGTAATCGGATTCATAAACGACCTCTTTTCATATGTAATTATAAAGGGGTTGTCCCGCGCTTGGCGAGACAACCCCTTGTTTTATCTTTATAATTTGAAGAACGACACAAGCTGTTGTAAAAGTTCGGCTTGTGAGTTGAGCTCTTCTGAAGCCGCAGCGGCTTCTTCGGAGACAGCTGAGTTGCCTTGAACTACTTGTGAAATTTGACCGAGTCCGATGCTTACTTGGCTTATTGCTTCTGCTTGCTCTTGTGACGATGCGGAAATGTTGCTTATGATTCCCATTACTTCGTTGGCGTTTTTAACGATAACGTCTAAAGATGCAGAGGTTGATTCCGCAATGTTTGAACCGCTATCGACGCGGGCAATGGAATCACCTATTAGTCCGGTTGTTTCTTCGGCGGCTGTTTGGCTGCGTGCCGCAAGGCTACGAACTTCTTCCGCTACTACCGCGAAGCCCTTTCCGTGTTCGCCTGCGCGGGCAGCTTCAACGGCGGCATTAAGAGCAAGCAAGTTGGTTTGGAACGCGATGTCTTGAATGACTTTGATAATCTTGGAAATGTCATTGGACGATTCCTTGATTTGCGACATGGCAACTAACATATGCTTCATGGCTTCGTTGCCCTCTTTGGCGTTGGCGGATGATTTATTGGACAGACCGCTTGCTTCGGAAGCATCGTCGGCGTTTTGTCTTGTTTGCTGGTTGATTATATCAACGCTGGCGTTTAATTCTTCCACTGCGCTGGCTTGTTGCTGTGCACCGTTTGCCAAATCCATCGCGCTTGTGGAAATTTGTTTCGCACCCAAAAGTACTTGCTCTGACGCGGACGAAATTTCAGACATGGTTTTATTAAGCGACGCAGAAATGTTATTTATCGAACTCTTAATTGCCGCAAAACTTCCCACGTATTCACGACGAATTGTTACTGTTAAGTCGCCGCCGGAAACAGCCGCCAAAACGTCGGTAATTTCGGATATATAGGAAGATATTTCTGAAACGGTGGTTTCTATCGCTTTTATCACTTCACTAAACTCGCCCCTATATTTCGCGGCATTCGATTCCAAGCCCACCGCGGCGAGTTTTTTATCAATCTTGTCTAAGTCAAAATTACCGTCTGTCATTTCATCAAGAGCCATGTGGATAGCTTTAAAGGGTTCTGCTACGGCTTTGGCTATATCGTTTAACCCACTCATAATTTTACGCCAGTCGCCGTCGTACTTTGCCGCATCAGTTTTAAAGGTCAAGTCCCCTTTGTTTGCCGTTGCATCAATCATTGTGTTTATTTCGGCACTTACACCTTTTAGATTCCCGGTAAGATTATTTACGGCTATGGGAATCGCCGCCCAATCGCCCGGCCACGCGGAAACTTCCATGCTTAAATCAAAATTGCCGCTGCTAACCTGATTCAACACACCGGACATACTCATTATATCCTCGGCGTTTTCTTTTAACAGGCTGTTTACATTTTCGATTACTTCTTTAAATGAATTTTCATATTCAGAAGTATCCATTTGATAATACACATTACCAACCTTCATATACTGCTTATGTGCTTCAGACAAATTATCAACAATGCTTTTTATAACGTCTACCAAACCGTAAACATCGTTGGTAAGCATTCCGATTTCGTCATGCGACAGATTCATGTCTTTGTTGATATTTACTCTTCCGTGGCTAACATCCGAAACAACGGAAGCAAGATGTTTAATCGGCGATATAAGCTTGCTCGATATCAGGTAAATAACAAAAAGTGTAGCCAAAAGCCCCAGTACACCAATGCCCCCCACAATGAGCGTTACACGGCTTCTTTGCGCATAAATATCTTCCAGCGGCAGAGCCACATTTACGACACCAAGAGTATTACCTTCGGGGTCACGAATCGGCAAAAAGTATGCGCTGTATGGTTTACCGAACAAGTCAAGAGTTATTGGTAAATCTTCTCCCCGACGAAACACTCTGTTCAAAATATCATCGTCTGTTATACGTGTTCCAACAACGCTGTTTCCTTGCTCGTTAACTAAAGTAGATGAAACGCGAACGTCATCTACAAAAATAGTAATAGCGGCGTTATATCTTGCGGAAAGTAATTCAGCGGCTTTGGGTGTGTCAAGCGCGCAACCGGCAATAAGCACGCCGATTATTTCGCCTTCATGGTACATGGGTACAGAGGCGCGTATGGGAAGTTGTCTCTCTCCAACGGGAGTATACTCTACAGAAACTATACCATCCAAAGCGTTAAGCACAGATGCTGTGCGATATTCGTCACCGTTACGGTTCGGTTCATCTGTACGGGCAAGAATAATTGAATCCGTGGAAGCGACTGTCAGAAAAGTTATACCATGCGTATCCACAAGCCGCTGCCCTACACGCAGAATTCCCTGCGTATCTTGTGCCAGCACGGCTTGAGCAAGCTGCGGGTCATTTGATATTTGAAGCCCTACATCAATAACCTTACGGCTTATATCATTTGTAAATTCCCGTACACTGTTAGCAGCGGTGTTAAGCCGTGCATTCAGCAGATAATCATTAAACGCACTGAACTGTGAGACTGTAATAACCAATGTAGCCGCAAGAAGGATAAACACCAGTAATGCGGTAGGTAAAATAATTTTTGCTCTGAAATTCAGATTTTTCATACGCAATACTCTCCTTTATATAATACAAAACGCTTTATTTGGACAATATATCACGGAAAGTATTAATATACAAGGTGCATAATTTTGAAAATTTTATTCATAATAAATTTCTAAAACAATTTTATGAGGATGATTAAATTGAGAATTATTTTACTTTTTTCATTGCTTTTTATTATGGTGGGATGTTCAAGTTATCAAACAGAAACTTATCAGGCAGAAACTTATCAGACAGAAGCTTATCGCGCCGATGATGTTCCGGAGCGCCCTGTACCTCGTTCCGCCTCGCGTTCCGTCCCACATTCCGTTCCGCCTTCTATTCCGAACACCCCTCAGCCAACACTTCCGCCTCCTCGCGAAACCATACAAACCCCACGCCCGCAAAGAACTGATGTTGTGCCTGAAAACCGCACGGAAAATATTCCGCAGTATCACGTCAATTCATCTTCCGCCGCACATTACGAAACAAACTTTGATACAAAAGACAAGGGAAGAGCAAGCAATGTAGCCCTTGCGGCATCTACGATTAACAATACGATAATTCAGCCGGGCGAAACCTTTTCTTTCAACGACACAATCGGTTCCACAACGCAAGAACGCGGTTATAAAAAGAGTATAATTTTTGTTGACGGCAAAAAATCCGAAGGCTACGGAGGCGGAGTATGCCAAGTGTCAACAACCTTGTGTAATGCTGCCCATCGCGCCGGAATGACAATAATAGAACGCCACGACCATTCGCGCCCCGTAAACTACGTAGGCGACGGCTTGCAAGCCGCAACTTCTCACAATGGTGGCCTTGATTTCAAATTCCAAAACGACACACAACACCCTGTTATAATCCACGCAAAAGCGGAGAACGGAACCATCTCGGTTAGCGTTGGCGCGGCGTAATACTGCTCTCAAATCCACCCACCCATGTAGCAACAGAAAGCCGCTTGCGGAAACATATGGTTTCCATAAGCGGCTTTTTAAATGAACCTACATTTTATTGCTTTAATTTTGAAACGTCGTTATAATTAAGCGAAAAGAATAACACGTCATTGATAGAAAGGAAGTCATGAATATGAGAAAATCATATGTCATCTCACTCGCCGAACCGCGCGATGTCGCAAAATGGATGCAGCTTGTAGATCTTGTAAGTAATGATTTTCCGGGCTTAGATAAAGAAGAATACAAGAGCTGTACATCCCGATTCAAGGGGAAACGGTATCGCTTCAAGCATGTTTAAAGAAATGATTAAAAGGTTTCCTTCAGAATCAAGAAATTTGGGTTACTACATATCGCGAGGGCGATATGAAAGATAAAGCCGCAAGATCGCTATACAAAAAAATCGGTTTTATTGAAGATGAGCTCGTTGAAGAATTTGGGTATCCTTGTCAAAAATTTGTATTCCGTACGAAGCAATGAATAATCAATGGGGGACTATTTGTATAGGAAATGTTTAACATCAATATACTGTTTCTGTTATAGCAGTAAAAAAATAATAACTATATGGAGGAGTTTTTACATTGAAGAAAGCATTATTTTTCGCCATAGTTTTGGCACTTTTTTTAACCGCTTGCAATAGAGCGGAGCAGCGTGACAATCAACAGCCCGGTACAACGCCATCAGCCGATGCTGAAACTACGCTCTCCGATGAAACCGACAGTATGAATACCACTGAGCCGGATAACAAAACATTATTTGAAGTCCCTACAGGTTTTGAAGATGAAATAAACCGGTTCATACAGTTTAATCACTCAATCGAAACCTTAACAGGCAATGATATTTTAACGCCAAAAATGAACTCTCTGTATGCAATCTATCAAACGTATTTATTGGAAACCGAACTGGGCAAGGTTTTTGAAGCGGATGATGACAGGGGTGGCTTGCTGATTCCCGTTTATGATGTCCAATATGCGATGGCATGGCTTTACTACAATTACGATTGGGAAAGCAGCGCGAAGCATGATGAATTGTATGTCATAGAAAATAATCCGGATTATCTTTGGCTGCCTGACGGGTTTAGCTCGAATTACACATTGTTCTCGATACTGTTGGATACCGTGACGATTGAAAATGATATGTACAAATTCGACGTTGCCTTTTATGAGGACTCTCCCGGTACACCTGAATTGTTTGTGTTCACATACTATTTCAAGCCGGATTTATACAAGGATTTGATTCCATGCTATTCATTCGTTAAGGCGGAACGGGCAAATTAAAAGCCTTGTTTATGCATGAAACGTATACTACGTTATTCTATGTTTTGCAGCAGTTGCGACACCGCTTGATGGGCTTGGTTTGCCTGCGCCAGCATTGATACAGCCGCTTGTTGCAGCACCTTAGACTTGGTCAGCTCCATCATTTCTTTTGCCATATCCGCGTCACGGAGGCTGCTTTCGGCAGCTTGAAGGTTCTCAGCTGAAACGGAGAGGCTTCGCATTGTGTACTCCAGCCTGTTTTGCATTGCCCCAAGTTTTGCCCGCTCTGCGACAGTCTTGGACAGCGCGATGTCTATGAAGTCTAACAGAACGGTTATATCTGTGCCGGACTCTTCCATTACATTTATAACTCTATTATTCGCAATGCCCAGAAGCCCCAGTGATACCGCGTTCATTGCTTCGATATGCAATGTCAATCCTTGTTTTGCGTTCGCGCCGAGTTGAAACCAAAAACTTTTCGGGTCGGTTTGCAAAAGGTTGGGCAGGCTTGGTGCGTCAGGAGGGTAGGGCGGGTTATATGCGGGTATTGTAAAGTCAATCATGTTGCTATGGTTGCCTTGTTCATCCTCTTTGACGATATAGACCCTCTTAACACCCGAACCCAGACCGCTGAGGTTGAGTGTATTCTGCCCGGCATTACCGAATCCATGTTGACCGGTAATTAAAACATAATTATCTGAGGGCGGGGGGTCGTTAATGTCCCGTACGATGTAGTAATACACGCCCGGCCTATTGCTGACGAATTGTACGGTGGCGTTGTCCTCGTCTATTCGGTTTTCGGAGATACGGGTTATTTCAAACGGGTCAGTAGTAGTGGTTAATGTCAATATGAGCTGGGTATTGTGGGTGGAACTTATAGCATCAAGCGTTCCCGTATATGTTAGCCCACCGATAGTCATGCTTCCGGGAGCACCCAGCATATTTGTGGGGAGGTACATAAACAATCTGCCTTCGCTGTCAGTTATGGCGTTTATTGTCATGCTACCAACAGTATACTCAACTTCTGTATGCGCCGCAAAAGACGATGATGTGTTGTTATTAAGAAATATCTCCACACGGTAAACATCATCCCCCATGTGATTTGCAATAATCTCGCTGTTTATGTTGACTGCTGGGTTGCTTATGGAGAGATTGCCGCCTAATATATACAACTCCCCTTTACGTGTTGATATATTGCCCGCGCCAATCCATCCGCTTACAATCTCTAACAGGCCACCGCTTACTGTAATATCAGAACCGACGCCGCTTATAGTAGAGCCGCTTCCGCCACCAACGGCTGCTCCTCCGGTGCCACCGGAAGCCGTAATAATGACGTTTCCGCTAATGTTAAGGAAACCACCGAAGCCGCCGCTGCCATTTGAACTTCCACCACCGCCGATAGCCGCACCACTACCATTGGTGGTGGCAGTTACCACGCCACCGGTTATGGTAACAGTGCCGCCGTCACCTCCGTTATGGTCGTCGCTACCGCCGCCGCCGATAGCCGCACCATGAGAATTGGCGGTGGCATTTACTGTGCCACCGGTTATGGTGATATCTCCTCCTCTGCCACCGCTGGCACTACCATCACCTCCGCCGCCGCCGATAGCCGCACCACTAAAATTGGCGGTAGCATTCACCGTGCCGTCGTTTATAGTAATACTGCCGCCATCACCCATTTCACCGCCGCCGATTGCCGCGCCATAAGAATTAGCAGTGGCATTTACTTTGCCGCCGATTATGGTAATGTTTCCGCCTGCACCGCCGAAGCCGCCACCGATACCCGCGCCGCCGCCACGGCCTTCGGCAGTTATCATCTCGCCGCCGCTTATGGTAATGTTTCCGCCTGCACCGCCGCTGCCGCCGCCGATACCCGCACTGCCGTCACCGCCTTCGGCCGTTACCGTACCGCCGATTATGGTAATGTTTCCGCCTGCACCGCTGATGCCGCCGCCGATGGCCGCGCCCCCACCATAAGATATGGCATTCACCACGCCGTCGTTTATGGTAATGTTACCCCCAATACCGCCATCGGTACCGTCTCTGCTGCCTCCGCCGCCGATAGCCGCACCAACGTCATTGGTGATGGCATTTACAGTGCCGCCTTTTATTGTAATGTCACCGCCGGCACCACCGGTGCCATCGCCGGTGCCGCCGCCCCCGATAGCCGCCCCATATGAATTAGTGGTTGCATATACTATGCCGTCGTTTATTGTAATGCTGCCGCCGGCACCGCCGCGACTGTCGCCGCTGAAACCGCCGCCAATCGCCGCACCCCCGCCATTGGCGGTGGCATTTACCGTGCCGCCGTTTATTTCAATGTTTCCGCCGCTAGTGGCACCATCCCCGCTACCGCCACCGCCGATAGCCGCACCAATACCATTTGAGATGGCATTTACCGTACCGCCGTTTATTGTAATATTGCCTCCGTCGAAGTTTCTCGGGCCCTGACTCTCGACGCCGCCGCTGCCGATAGCCGCGCCCCTTCCATCGGTTACGGCATTTACCGTACCGCCGTTTATGATAATGTTGCCGCCGCCACTGCTAAAACCGCCGCCTATGCCCGCAGCACCGGAATCGCCTTGGGCTGTTAAACTACCCGTTCCGTTTATAGTTACCGTGCCGTCGGTTGTCTGAACACCGGCACTGCTAGGAACATTGGAACTGCCATATGCCCTCAATTCATTATTACCTACAAGCCAAAGGTTTACGATGGTGTTTTGAATATCCAAAGCCGCGCCGTTGATTGTGTTTATGTTCACGTTATTCAAGATGATGTCGGTGTTAGTACCGTTTTGTACAAAAATACGGTCAAGCCCGGTTATATTCGCGCCATCTATTTCAATTATCCCGCCGTTTCCGGCGTTTGTAATGGTTAAAACACCACCGATGAATGTCCACCTTGGGTCTCCGGCAGAAATGTTTGCATCGCTGATTGTCACATCAGGTGGTGGAGCCGGGGTTTGTGTGCTTAACGGCATAATACCCATCGCACCGGATGGCCTTGTTGCCATGGGTTCAAACAATGCGGAGACGCTTTCTATAATCGGCATCGGTGGAGGAATATAATTCACTCCGCTCTGACTGCTGTACGCGCCGCTCAACAGGTTCTTCCCGTTAAATTGAACCCGCGCGGAAAGATGATTGATTTCATCAATGAGATTGTCAATTTCCGATTGAATCAATACGCGTTGGGATTGCGTCAGAACGCGTCTGGGTTGCTCCGGATTTTCTTCGTCATACCTGTATGTATGCGTATATGTATCGTTCGCAGCTTGTACCACAAGCTCACGGACGCGTTGAATTAACTCGTTAATGGCGTTCATGCCGCCCTCGGCGGTTTGGATAAGGCTTATTGCGTCTTGTGTGTTCCGCTCTGCCTGTAACAAGCCGCGTATCTGAGCTCTCATACTTTCGGAAATGGCAAGCCCCGCCGCGTCGTCCGCAGCGCGGTTAATCCGAAACCCGGAAGACAACCTTTCCGTGCTTGCAGACTTCTTAATACCTATGTTCTTCATATGTCGCCAAGCGTTTAGGGCAGGTATATTCGTGCGTGTTATTATTGCAATCAACACCTTCCATGAAGTGTTGCGTTATAATCCCATAATTGCAAAGCATTATAATCCCAATAATATTAACAGAACCCTATGTGCAATACAAACACTATTACAATCATGGCAAACAATTATAATATTAGAAAGGAATGGAATTGATTATTAATTTAAATAAAATATGTATTTCTGTACACGCAACATTGCCGGCGCATATAGCAGCTTGCGATTTTCACTCGTAAGCCGCTGTATACCGGTCAGTTTTTTTAATTAGATGTACGTTCACGAATATGCTTGTACAAGCGGCATTTAAGCCAAGAATTCTTCATACCGTGAACCGGTGGAGCAAAACGCCACTTGCGCCGCCGCGCGCGATGAAAATGCAGTGCAAGGGTACCTGACATTTCGCTCCGTTACACGCATTGTAGGAGAAAATATGTTCGTCGTCAAGCATTTTTTGAAGAAAATTATTGAAGATATGTATTAATTGCATTATTTATTAATGCGGTATAAAATTCCTGTATTGAGTTAGATTTTAAATAAAACGGAGGATTCAAATGATAACAGGCGAACTTAAAAATAAAGTTGACAAGCTATGGGAAATGTTCTGGACGGGTGGGCTTACAAACCTGCCAATACCATGTATCAAACAATGCAGGGCGAAATTTTTCCATTTATTAAAAATTTACACACAAACACCATAAGCACCTATGCCAAATATATGGAAGACGCAATTTTCAAAATCCCCACGCCGCGCCTTTTGGAGCAAGTAATAACCGCACTTGACGAGCTTTATTCCATTGTAGAAAAACAACCCGACTGCAAAGACGCTCGTGGCGACTTGTACGAGTATATGCTTTCGCGCTTAACCACGGCAGGAACAAACGGGCAATTCCGCACACCGCGACATATTATCCGCATGATGGTGGAGCTTTTGGATTTACGTCCCGGCGATTCCATATTGGGCGACAAGGAGCATTATGCGGTAATACTCAATATACTCAAGGGCGATTTTATGCAACAGAACACGCGATTGTAACGCGCCCTAAGAACAACTTAAACACGCAATGGTTATGTTATGTGTTGAAAGAATTAAATCTTAATAAATATGCCATAGGCGCGGCACAACCCGGATTGACTGTTGAGAAGTTAAATAGCATTAATATCTCGTTGCCACCGTTGCTAATCCAACAAAAAATCGCCGACACTCTTGACCGCGCCGCCGCACTTATCGAAAAGCGCAAGGCGCAAATAGCAAAATTGGACTTGCTTGTTAAATCTCAATTCATACAAATGTTTGGCGACCCTGCAACAAATCCGATGGGGTGGAAAGTAGAGAGACTTGGAAATATTGTAAAAGTGCGTTCAAGTAAAAGAGTATACCAACGTGAACAAACGCTTGACGGCGTTCCATATAAGCGGCAATACAAGTATACGAAAAACCGAACAAAAAAATCTAAGTCATGTACATCTAAAAAAAGAGATACATTATTTTCAGCGGTACATAGATACGTTCCGCACTGAACGAAAGCCCGGTTTTGCCGATGAAATTCGTGAAGAATTAAGTCGTTCTTCCATGTTCGCAGCGTTCAAGCGGAAAATTGTAAGTGATGACCCTGAATTATCTGTAATTTTCGCAGACGCATTAAATAAATAGCGAGAGGTGACACCATGACCAACTTCAATTTCCTAAAATCCGACCCGCAATTCGCTTCTTTCGCCGACACAGCGATACAGGCGGAACTTGTGTTGTCAATAAGCCCGACGTTTGCAGCAACGGGTTCGCGCACGGCGTTGGAGTTTGCGGTTAAATGGCTTTACAGCGTGGATAATTCTCTCATAAAACCCTATGACGATACAGGAAATACAAGGATATTTTCAATTATTTTGACGCGCTTTTAATAGGGCTTACCGCAACGCCGAAAGATAAAATAGGTAAGGACACCTACGAAATTTTCGACCTTCAAACGGGTGAAGTACCCTTGTTGTCGGGTCATAATGAACAATCTTGCACGGATTCGTTAATCTCCGTCATCGCAGATTCTTCTTCTATGCAAGACGCAAAAACCGCAATGAGCAATAACACCGGCGCAATTGAAAATATTTTTTTCATTGAATTCACATTCTCGTTTTTTTGGTGCATTGTATCATATTATTTAGTGGAAAATATTTGTCTATTAATATATAATTCACGAAATAAAAAACAGGAGGATGATTATTATTAATTCTTACATGAAGGAAGTTCTTGAGAAAATAAAAAAACGCGACGCACACGAACCGGAATTTCTTCAAGCGGTGGAGGAAGTTTTTAAATCGCTTGAAACGGTTGTGGAAAAACATCCGGGGTATCAAAAAATGGGATTGCTTGAAAGAATTGCGGAACCCGAGCGCGTTATTGCGTTTAGAATAAGTTGGGTTGATGACAGTGGGCAAGTGCAGGTGAATCGCGGTTACAGAGTGCAGTTTAACGGTTCGATTGGGCCGTATAAGGGAGGATTGCGTTTTCATCCTTCGATGAATTTGAGTATTGCAAAATTTCTTGCTTTCGAGCAGACATTTAAAAACGCGTTGACCTGTTTACCGCTGGGTGGCGGAAAAGGCGGCTCGGATTTTGACCCGCGCGGACGTTCCGACGGGGAAGTAATGCGTTTTTGTCAAGCGTTTATGACAGAGTTATACAGGCATATCGGGCCGGACGTGGACGTTCCCGCAGGAGATATCGGCGTGGGCGCACGGGAAATCGGATATATGTACGGGCAATATAAAAGAATTAAAGCTGTCTGGGAAAACGGAGTTTTAACAGGCAAGGGATTGTCTTACGGCGGTTCTCTGATACGCCCGGAAGCAACGGGCTTTGGAGCTGTTTATTATGCCGCGGAAGTATTTAAACATGAAAAAGTTGACATTAAAAATCTTACCTTCGCGCTTTCTGGTTTTGGAAATGTTACATGGGGAACAGCTTTAAAACTTGCAGAATACGGCGCAAAAGTAATTACCATAAGCGGCCCGGACGGCTATGTTCACGACCCCGACGGCGTAAGCACGCCCGAAAAAATTGATTATTTAACCGAAATGCGTTCTTCCGGGCGCGATAAAGCGGAAGACTACGCAACAAAATTCGGTTTGCCTTTCCATGCGGGCAAAAAGCCGTGGGAAGTAAAAGCCGACGTTGTGATGCCCTGCGCCACGCAAAACGAAATTGCAATGGAAGAAGCAAAGCAAATTGTTGCAAACGGCACAAAATATATAATTGAAGTTTCAAACATGCCATGCAGCAACGACGCAATGGAATATTTCCAAAAAAGCGGCTTAATCGTTGCGCCGTCGAAGGCTGTAAATGCGGGCGGTGTAGCCACCTCTGCCTTGGAAATGAGTCAAAATTCCATGAGAATCGCTTGGACAGCCGAAGAAGTCGATGCAAAACTTAAAGCCATCATGAAAAATATTCACGACGCGTCGGCAAAAGCTTCCGAAGAATTTGGACTAGGCTACGACCTTGTAGCCGGTGCTAACATCGCAGGCTTTAAGAAAATTTCAGAAGCGATGATTGCAGAAGGAATAATATAAATTAAATTTTATGTATAACAAAGAGACGGTTGGTGTGAAAGTTATTTTGCCGACCGTTCTTTTTTTTGGGGAATTTAAATATGAATGTAAACTCATACTTTTCTTGTGCAGCTATCAATTTGCCCATTCGCTGCGAAAATCATGGCGGCGTATGAAATTTAGCAAACTGGGGGAAGAGAAAACCACATGTATCCAATATTTCAACTCAAATTTTCTTCACCCCATTTTTTCATATATTCCAAAACAGGCACAAAACTCTTGCCAAGGTCTGTTAATGAATACTCTACCTTTGGTGGAATTTCTTGATATATATAACGAGAAATGAAGCCGTTCGCTTCTAATTCTCTAAGCTGTTTAGTCAATGTAGATTGAGTGATGTCTCCTATTTGGCGTTGTAATTCACCGAAGCGAATTGTTTTTAGTGAAATGTAATATAAAATTTCAATCTTCCACTTGCCGCCTAAAACTTTTTGGATTGTTGATACGGTTATACAGCGTTCATCTACTAAAGACTTATCCATAAATTCATCTCCTTATAATTAATTTTAGCATAGTTAGTAGTAAAATACTACTATGTGCATATCAAGACAGTACTTCTCAAAATAAATGAATAACGTTAAAATGATATATAGACAAAAATCATGCTTAGATTTTTCTATAAACAAGGAGATGAACTTATGCACTTCACAGGAACAATATGGCGGCCACCTTACGAAGCTCATTCCGCTTTGCTTCAAATTACAGTTGGATGTACTCACGATAAATGCAAGTTTTGCAGTCTTTATGAACATAGATTTGTATTATCGCCTTTAAGCGAGATTGAGGACGATTTAAAGGAAATAAGTACATTAAACAGGAATGTAAAGCGGGTATTTTTGACGGGGGCAAACCCTTTTGCTCTTAGTTTTGATAAATTAAAAGAACTTGCATTGATGATTAAGCACCATTTACCGAGTGTCGAGAGTATCGGTTGTTTTTCGAGAGTTACGGACATTTCACCAAAAACAACAGAGCAGTTAAGCGAATTACAATTACTAGGCTACGATGAAATTATTTTTGGTACGGAATGCGGCGACGACCCCACGCTTAAATTTATGTGTAAAGGATATTCTTCAAGTGATATTGTGGAGCAATTAAATAAATTGGACGGCGTGGGTATTAGATATCATATATCATACCTAAATGGCTTGTCTGGCTTTGGAAACGGTCAAAGGGTAGCTTTAAGTACCGCCAAGACCTACAATCAAATAAACCCCATAAGTATAAGCTTCGTTGCTTTAACGGTGTTTCCTCAATCAGACCTATATCAAGAAATTAAGAGCGGTAATTTTACTGAAGCGGGCGAATTGGAACGCCTGCATGAGCAGAAAACTATGATTGAAAAGCTTGAAATTGAAACAACCATCTACGCTAACACAATATCGAATACTGCCCCTCTTGTTGGTGCATTACCGAAAGATAAGGCGGCAATGATTAAGCATTTACAATATGCCATTGATAATGTAGATGAAACAGAACTACGGCGTTATCGGGAAAATATACGCCATTTATAAACCCTAAAGGAGATATATTATATGCACTTTACCGGAAGAACATGGCGCCCCCCGTATGAAGCATATTCTGTTATCATACAAGCAACATCAGGCTGTACGTATGGCAAATGCACATTTTGCAATTTATATCACGGTGAATGTTTCCGAATGTCACCGTTGAACGAGTTTGAGGAAGATTGCGAAGAAATTAAAAGTTATCAGCCACACGCAAGACGGATTTTTTGGACTGGTGGAAATCCTTTTGCCATGAGTTACGAAAATTTAAAAATCCGTGCGTTAACGGTTAGGGATTCATTGATAAAATGTCAATCTATGGCTATGTTTGCAAGTATTCGGGATATAAAAGACAAAAGCGTTCATCAGTTAAAAAAATTGCGTGCTATGGGTATTGACGGCTTAAGTATTGGAATGGAGAGCGGCGACGATAAAACACTTGCCCTTGCAAACAAAGGCTACACATCTTCCGATATTGTAGAACAGCTTGCAAAATTAGATGAAGCAGGAATAGAATACTACCTTGTATACATGACAGGGCTTGCAGGAAAAGGCAATGGACAGCGCAATGCTTATAAAACAGCCCAAACACTTAATCAGATAAGTCCATATTTTGTGGAAAATCCGTATTTCCTCAACATAGATTCATTAACTTTGTTCCCTAATACGCAATTATATCAAATGGCGGAGCGAGGTGAATTTGTTCCGGCAGGCGAAAAAGAAAGGCTTGAGGAATTGATTACCCTTGTAGAAAATTTGCGGCTAAGAACACAAGTGCTTGCTAACACAATTTCTAATTTCAAGCCTATAATCGGTAATATATCAAAAGATAGAGAACGAATAATAGGCGAGTTGCGTTATACTATTGACACCACAAGCGAAGATGAAATGATAAATTACCGTAATAGTTTGAAGTCTTTAGGCATAGAGGAAGGTTCTTAGTAAAAAAAATTAAATATTCGGGAGCGGAATTTATGTTAAAAAAATGATGCTGATGCAATTATTTGTTGGCATGATAGTAATGCGCAATTTTTGGAAAGAAAAAGGCGATAAAAGCGATGACGAGGCACGAGTGCGCATTATGGAAGTGTTCCCAACATTGAAACGCTGGAAGATGACGTAATGCAAACATAGCCCTGTAAGACAAAACAAGGATATTGAATTGCAGGGCTTTCACCATATAAGTTGTGCGAATTGCAAGTTTAAAAAGTTTATGCCGTAGGTACCGGGAGGTTTAACATTGTGAGCTAATTAAAAGCTTGTTTCACAAGATAAACAACGTATCTGCGAATGCTTTCCATGAATCTAACTTCGTCCATTTCACCGCGTGAAATTTTTGTTAAGGCGCGTTCCCATTTGCCCGTGGTTTCGGGCTGACGCATTTCGGGCGGAACAATTTCGATTAGCTTTATGCCTTTTTCCGTTGGTGTTAGATTTTTTTTCACACGCACGATGTAACCGGATGAAATTAGTTTTTCTATGATTGCGGCACGGGTGGCGGGTGTGCCAAGCCCTGATGATTTTAAGGCTTCTTTTAACGCTTCGTCTTCTATGTGGCGGCCGGCGTGTTCCATTGCGGAAAGCAAAGTTGCCTCTGTGTGGGGTTTGGGCGGCTGAGTTTTTTTATGGAGAACTTCCGTACCTTTTACGGTTACGGGTTCTCCTTTTATTAATGGCGGGAGTTTTTCCTCTGCTTCTTCCGGGTTTGTCGCGGAATTTTTTGCGGGTTTTTTCGCGGGTTTTTCGTGGGAATACAGTGCCATCCAACCGATGTTTTTTTCCACGCGCCCTTTCGAGCGGAAGGATTCATTTTCAACCAGTGTAATTGCCGTGGTTTCATCATAAACATATGCGGGGTGAAACGCAGCAAGGAAATTTCGTAAAATTCTGTCGTATACGGCGGCTTCGTCTGCCGATAGCGCGGAAAGCGGCTTTTTATTGCCTGTCGGAATTATTGCGTGGTGGTCGGTTACTTTTGCGTTGTTTATTATTCGCGAAGTTGTCGGGAGGTTTGGCAAGCTTAATAAATAATCCGCGAAACTTTTGTATTCGCCTGTTGCAGTGGCTTCGATTGTTTTTTTTAATTTCGGTGCGATGTCTTCGCTCAGATAGCGGCTGTCGGTACGGGGGTAGGTGATTAGTTTATGTTTTTCGTAAAGGGATTGTGCGGTTTCCAGCGTCTTTTTCGCGGAAAAACCAAGCTTGCGATTGCATTCGCGTTGCAATTCTGTCAGGTCGAATAATTGCGGCGGCAGGCGGCGTTTTTCTTCGGTTTCTACGCTTTCGATTATCCCTGTTGCGTCTTTTATTTTTTCCGCCACGGCTTCGGCTTCTTCACGATTATATGTGCGCTCGTCGTTTTCCTCGTTTTTTTTGTTTATCCAAGTGCCGGAATATTTTTCGCCGCTTTGCTGCGCGAAGTCGGCTTTTACTTCAAAAAAATCTTTCGCGTTAAACGCTAATATTTCATTGTGGCGGTTCACAAGCATTGCTAGTGTCGGCGTTTGAACGCGTCCCATTGGAAGAAGCTCGTTTCTGCTTAGTGTGAATGCGCGTGTTGCGTTCATACCCACAAGCCAGTCCGCTTCCGCACGGCACCGCGCCGACGCGTAAAGATTATCGTATTCGGCGGCGGGTTTCATCTTCGCCAAGCCTTCGGAGATTGCGGCATCCGTCAAGCTGGAAATCCACAGCCGCTTCACGGGCTTTTTGCAGCCTGCCCATTTATATATGTAGCGAAAAATTAATTCGCCTTCGCGCCCGCTATCCGTTGCGCAAATTATTTCTTCCGTTTCGTCGGAAATTAAAAAATTTTTTAATACATTCAATTGCTTGATTGTATTCGGCATGGATTTTAAACCCATCGAAGACGGAAGTATCGGTAAATCGCCGGCACGCCATTTTTTCATCGAAGGGTCGTAGTCTTCGGGTTCTTTCAGCGTTACCAAATGCCCTATTGCCCACGAAATAATATATTTTTCGTTTTGCAAAAATCCGTCGCCTTTTTGCCCGCATTTCAAAACCCGGGCAATATCGCGCCCAACGGAAGGTTTTTCGGCTATAACCAATGTTTTCATGCCGCACCGCCTTTTAGTATGACAAGATTTAATCGTGAAAATTCGCGCATATAATATAACATTAATTTCACGCGGTGGAGTATGTAAATGGGAAGAAAATTGCGAAATTTTAAAAGATGGTATAGGCGAAGGAGCGGAGGACGCGGTTTTCTGTACGATTCGCGAACGCCGCAAAGAACGGCAAGGGGCGAAAAACATTCACGGCTTCCGCAACGATTCGTTGCTTTTGCTTTGTTAATTTTTTTAGTGATTTTTTCCGCGCACAGCTTTTACCGTTTCGACAGGCGGATTCTTCCGCTTGTCCTTGAAGCGGCGGAACTTCGTATTCAAGCGGAAATAAACAATGTAATAAATTCGGTCGTGCAGGAAATTATTGCGGAAAATCAAGTAACATCGGCAGATTTTATTTTGCAAAATGTAACATCGGACGCAAAACCCGTTCTTAGCGTAAACACCATTTTGGTAAACGAAATTTGCAACGCGTCGGCGCAAGCCATTTCCGCACGCCTGAATAATCTTGAGCCGGAAATCGTTTCGGTTCCTATCGGAATGATTTTTAATTTAGATACTCTTTCGCAAGTCGGACCGCATTTTACGTTCACTATGGCACCAATCGGCAACGCACTTGTCGATTATGAAACACGTTTCACGGCGGTCGGAATAAACCAAACGCATTTTGCAAACTTGATTTAAGGATAATATGGTGATTGATATTTCAATATGGTGATTAATATTGAAATATGGTGGTTAATATTGTATACTGCTTCCATATCCGGCCTGCATGATAAATGTTTTTGAGAAAGGGGAGATTTTATGAGGGTGTACAATTAGTACTTGGAAAGCAATGCGCTCACGGTTATGGTATTTTGAAACGGAACGAGTTTCCGATTAAAAATTAGGAGGTATCAATATGTGTAAAAAAATACTTGCTTTAATGCTTGTTTTAACAATGTTATTTTCTGTGCCTGTATCAGCCACAGATGACTCAATTGCATCTCAGTCATATAGCTTTATTTGCACAGGTACAAATTGTGCCCATGACAATGATGTCGGTGAAGCTTCACCTGATAGTATAAGCATAGGTTTCGCGCAGGTTGGCGATGACAGATGGGTTTCCGGTTACACGTCAGAACTGATTGAAATGCTTAAATTGCTTAACGGTGCGGATTTGGACGATGTTGCAAGAGAAGAAATAATCTCACGGTACAGCAGAGAAGGCGCGACTATAGGCTTCGCGCAGGTTGGCGACAGATGGGTATCCGGTTATACAGATGAATTACAGGTTATGCTTGAACAACATATCACTGAAAACGGATGGAACATAATAGAGAATCATACTCATGCGGCAACGTGTACAAGACATATTTTTGGTCCTTATGTTCATTCCGGTAATCTCTCATCTTCTACTACTCACACTGTATATTTGCCGGGAGGAAATCCCGTACCCTGCATCATTACAACTACTCATGAGGTTTGGATTGCTGCTTGTAGTGTTTGCGGTTTTACGGATAAACAGTTCCGAAATCCAAGAGTTACGCACAGTATAAATCATAATTAACTACAATAACCCCCATTCGCATAAAACGAATGGGGGTTATTTTTTAGGTTTCAATTAGTCAAATAAAATAATATTATTCTTTTTCTCTCATAGCTTCCAGTTCTTTTTTCCGTGCCGCAACAACTTTTTGCTGAACGTCGGATGGTGCTTCGTCGTATCGTTCAAATTCCATTGTAAATGAGCCGCGGCCTTGAGTCATTGAGCGCAGGTCTATGGCGTATTTGAGCATTTCGGAGTGGGGGGCTTCGGCGGAGATTACTTGCTTCTTGCCCTCTTTATCCATGCCTAGGATACGTCCGCGGCGTTTGTTCATGTCGCCCATAATGTCACCGGTGTAGTTATCGGGAACTGTTACGGTTACTTTCATGATGGGTTCGAGAATAATGGGTTTTGCTTGCATAAAGCCGTCTTTGAAAGCAATTTGTGCCGCCATTTTAAAGGCAAGTTCAGAGGAGTCTACCGCGTGGTATTTTCCGTCGTAGAGGATGGCTTTTACGCCAACTACGGGGTAGGCGGCTACGGGGCCTGCCTTTACGCTTTCCGCCAAACCTTTGTCAACGGCGGGGAAATATTGCTTCGGTACGTTTCCGCCAACGACTACTTCTTCAAAAATATATGCCTTTTCTCTGTCGCCCGACGGTTCAAATTTCATATCAACGATACCGTACTGACCGCCGCCGCCCGACTGCTTTACATATTTTCCTTTTACATCCGACCTGCCATTGATTGTTTCGCGGTAGGGAACCAGCGGTGAGCTTAACTCAACTTCCATTTTGTCGCGGGTTTTTAAGCGGTTTACCAAAACGTCAAGCTGACCGTCACCGATTGCATAAAGAACAGTCTGTTTCGTTTCTTTATTTATCACAAATTTCAAAGTTCTGTCTTCCGCAAGAAGTTTTTTAATCGACGAAGAAAGTTTATCTTCGTCACCTCTGCCCTTTGAAGAAACTGCCATCGCTAAAAGGGATTCGGGGAAAATAATCGGTGCGCATTTGAATGGCGCGGCTTTTGTGGCAAGGGTGTTTTGCGTGTTTGTGTCAGAAAGCTTTGCGATTGCGCCAATGTCGCCCGCACGGACTTCGGAGACTTCAATCTGTTCTTTGCCTCGCATTATAAATAAGTTTCCGCCTTTTTCGGGTGCTTCTTTATGAGAATTGAAAAGTTGTGTGTCTTTTTTAACTGTGCCGGAATATACGCGGAATATACTTAAACGCCCTACAAACGGGTCGCTGATTGTTTTGAAAACAAAAGCGCATACCGGACCGGAAGCATCGCAAGGAAGGGTGACTTCTTCGCCGTTTTTATCGGCTTTAATTTCTTTGCAAAGTTCGCTTGCGGGCGGTAACTGCATGACAATCATATCCAATAAAGAAGAAACGCCTACCGCTTTTGTGGCAACGCCGCATAAAACGGGTGTTATGCTTCCGCTTGCAATGCCAAGTTTTAATCCTTTTGTCGCTTCTTCAAGAGAAAGCGTGTCGTTCTCGAAGAATTTTTCCATGAGTTCTTCGTCGGTTTCTGCGATGGCTTCCAATAATGAGTGATGATGCTCTTCGTAGTCAATATCTGCGGGTGCGGCGCATTCTCCGCCATCGAATTTATATGCTTTGCCTGTTAGTGTGTCTACATAGCCCGTTAATTTTCCGCCTTCTTTGAAGGGAAGCATTAAAGGTGCAACGCCGGTTCCGAATTCGACTTTCATATCATTTACCACGCGGTTAAAATCTGCGTGTTCGTCGTCCATTCCGCTTAGGAAAATTATTTTGGCTTTGTTTGCCGCGCTTTCCCACGCTAATTCCGTTCCTACTTCTATTCCTGATTTCGCGTTCGCTACTATTAATACCGCGTCTGACGCATGCAATGCTTCACGCGCCGCGCCGACAAAATCAAAATAGCCGGGGGTATCCATGAAGTTGATTTTTGTATTTTTCCATTCGATGGGAATCAGCGACGCGCTTACAGATACTCCTCTGCGAATTTCCTCTGCGTCATAATCGCTTACTGTGTTGCCGTCTTCAACGCGTCCCATTCGGCTTGTTACTTTTGTGACATGCAGCGCGGCTTCCATTAGTGTAGTTTTACCGCAACCGCTGTGTCCCATTACAGCTATGTTTCTAATTTCATTTGCCGAATAAACCTTCATAAATTACCTCCTGTTTGTATAAGTTGTACAATCCATTATAGGGTCAATTGTAAAAGCAAGCAAGAAATAATTGAAATTTTCTAAGAGTTTGGTATAATTTTATTAAGTGAGGTGAATTATGGACGAAAATAATCTTAACGAACATAAAAAAACCGAAGTACCAAATGTAAAAAGCGAACTTTGGCGTGAGGCGTTGAGTTGGATTAAAACAATTCTGTTCGCGCTTATTTTTGCGTGGATTTTTACAAACTTTGTAATTGTAAATGCGTCTGTGCCTACGGGTTCGATGGAAGGGACAATTCGTATAAACGATAGAATTGTCGCGTTTCGGCTTTCGTATTTGTTTTCAGACCCGCAAAGAAACAATATAATTGTTTTTCGTGGACCTTACGAAAATGCGGATTTGTATGTAAAACGAATTATCGGAGTGCCGGGCGACACGATTACAATTTCGGATTGGCGTGTTTATGTAAACGGCGAACTGTTGGAGGAGGAGTATGTAAAAAGCGCGTTTGAACCGCACAGCTCCTCGTTCAGAAACTTCCCCGACCCCGAACACCCGGGTCGCGGCGATTATATCACCGTGCCGGAAGACGGTTCCGCACCTTTTATCACCGTGCCGGAAGGTCATTTCTTTGTGCTTGGCGACAACAGAGACAACTCTGTGGATTCCCGCCGCGGTATGGGTCAGAATAATAATCTTCATACTTTTGTTTCACAAGATCAGATTCAAGGGAAAGTTATTTTTAGATATTTTCCGGGATTTAAAAATTTAACTAAATAACTAAGGAGAGTTTTTAATGACAAAAATCGAAAAAGAAATGTTAATTATGGACGCGCTTGGTTTGGATGCAGGGCTTGTTCCTGTTTTGCAGAAACATGGACTGAATTGTTTCGGATGTCCGTCTTCACGCGGGAAGTCTCTTGAAATGGCAGCCGCAAGCCACGGTGTTGATATTGACGAATTAGTTGCGGATATGAATGCGTTTTTACAAAACGTGAGCGAATAAAATAATTTCTTTGGAAAATAATAACGCAAGGTGATTAACGTGAAGATTACGATAATTCTAATTGCGTTGTTATTTTTTTTGCCCGTTAGTACGGTGGCGGCGGAAATCTTTCCTCGCGGTAAATGCGGCAGATATGAAATTAAAAATGCCTGTCAGCTTGCGGAAATTCAGGCGCAGGCTACGCTTTTTGATGAAACGGGCGGAATGCGCGGAAGCTTGGATTTTCTTTCCGGCGATTATGTACTTGCGGCGGATATTGATTTGCCCATATCTTGGACACCGATAGGGGATTCGGATACGAATGCCCGTTTTGCGTTTTGCGGCACATTCGACGGTGCCGGGTTTGTAATTCGCGGGCTGAATATTTCAGATTCTTCGGCGCGTTCGGTTACACGCGGGTTGTTCGGAAAAGTCGAGGGCGCGGAAATTCGTAATGTTGTACTGGAAAATCCTGTTTTACACGCATACGGCGATTACGGGTCAAAAGAATTTTCCACAGGTTTGCTTGCGGGTGAAATTATTGGCGGAAAAATTGAAAACATACGCATTGTTGGCGGAGAAATTATCGTAACAGCACCGGAAGCCGGAAACGGCGCGGTGGGCGGGCTGGTTGGAAAAGCAAGCGATACGCAGTTTGAAAATATTACTATAACCGACACGCATGTCGGCGATGTTAATGGGACTGTTCTCATGTTGCGCGAGCCCCGGCGTGACATGAGAAACATCCCCCTGATATCATCTGCGTTGCGTGCAGTCGGTGGTGTTGCGGGGTATTTGGAGAACTGCACGGCTAAAAATATTTTATTCTTAAATGGGAAAATTGACGCAAACGCGATATCTTCCGGCGGAATTGCCGGGCAAATTCGTGGCGGCGAATTTTTTTCGTGCGGTGCGAACTTTGTAACAGTAGACGGAACTGAATACGTTGGTGGTTTTGTCGGGCTTGTGCAGGAAAATGCTCGGTTTGAAAATTGTCACGCAACGGCGAGGGTTCTAGGGAATGGTACAATCGGCGGGTTTGCGGGGCGCGTAAACGGTGCGGAAGCGGGCGCGGCACGCATTGGCGCGGAATTTATTCGTTGCCGCGCTTTTGGTTCGGCGGGAGATAGCGGTGATAGGGGGGCGGTTCTCTTGTCACCACTTGCGGGTGGTTTCGTCGGGCGGCTTGCCGGACGCAGCCGCGTTACATCTTCTAATGCGTATGTATATGTAATTTCCTGTAACTCGGGAGGTTTTGTCGGCGAAATAACAAACGCGTCCCGCATAGAATTTTCCGCCGCACATGGCGCGGTATTCGGTAGCGAAGCGGCAGGAGGGTTCGCCGCGATTATTTCGTCAACGGGCGCGCCAAATACAATAACATCAAGCCTTGCCCTCGGAAGAATCGTGGCGGGCAGCGAAAACACAACCTTTCGCTTCGCCGCAATACCGGAGCACGATGGAATAAATGGTTGCTATTCTTTTCTTGGAATGGCGGTAATAGCAAACGGAGTTTTGAGCCATGTAATCCCCAACCCATACGGCAAAGATGGCGGTGATATTAGTATTAAAAGCTTGCGTGGAATGATTTTTTAACCATGAAAGGCACGAAAAACGATGAAGCAAGAAATGTTGGATAATGCCGATGTTTCTTATGCATTATACATATTTCGCCCCAGCAAGACAGATTTCCCTTGCAAATATATCTGCTTAGTGTAAAATATTTGTGCGCAAGGTGAAGTTGCGCATTAGTTATGACAAAAATATATTAAAAGGGAGGTTGTTGATGAAAAAGAGTATTAAACATTTCATTGTCTTTGTGTCGGTAATTGTATTGGGACTTTCCGGAGTTTTGCTTGCTGAGGGAGAGAGAAACGGGGGATATTTTGAGTATGAAGCCCCCGGATTTTATGAGCCGGAAGTCGGCACTTTTTCAAGCTTTGCTACGGATGGAATTCTATGGGGGGATATTGGTAGTGTAAACCGTTCTATGAAAAAAGGCTAACTGCCGAACTCGAATGTGCGAATAAAAAAACAAAAAGAAAAAAGCAGGTTTAACGCATTAAGGGGCATTGCCGTTGTAAAAAAAACA
>Ga0131853_10004294_pt1 | contig 25540 bp, 17 predicted proteins | sample TergutLab28metaG_FD_92764 | JGI IMG/M metagenome (GOLD analysis project Ga0131853, IMG submission 92764) | Labiotermes labralis P1 segment gut microbial communities from Petit-Saut dam, French Guiana - Lab288 P1 (version 2) (version 2) | ecosystem: Host-associated > Arthropoda: Insects >... | reverse complement strand
GCACAAAGAGGGAGAGAGAACCCAGGGAAACCCCCCCCCCCCCCGACTATGTTGAAACCAGAGGCGACGTAATTACCAGACCACAGAAGTGCTTTGTTCTCTCGTTGTGGCACCGATGTCAGTCAGAATGTTAGTAAAATTTACACGGAAACTAGATGCGCGTAAATTGATTACACTCTGAATTTGCAAATACTTTTCCAAATGAGATACTTCATGATCAATGCACAACTCAAAAAGCAATGACACCCATTTTACAAACTGGCGTCAGTAGGACTTGCTGACCTACGCAGGATATCACTGGATTTCGGTTACCTGGTTTGGACCATCTTGTATTAGTCATACCTATTATCACGAACAGTTTGTGATTTATTATTATCATTATCATTATTAAAGGCCGGCCGCGAGGCCCATCCTGCCTCCCGTACAATGAGTACGGGGTCTCTTTCCCAGGAGTAAAGCGGCCCGGGCGTGGGGTGAACCGCCCACTTCCTTCTAGCGCCAAGATTATAGAAATAATAGAAACATGCCCTTACTCCTCTTCTGGGCCATCATACCAGGGTATAGGGAGAAGTTTTGCTTTTTAATATCTATTTCAAAGGATCGGTTTCCTTAAATATCCGCTCTTTCTTCCGCCCTAATGACGGCAGTGCGCTAATTGCCGAGGTCGAATGTCCCTTAAAAGTTGCGGTAGAATCCGGCAAGCATTTCTACACAGCAATACAGTTCGGTAATAAGTTTCCTGCACGCACTGCAGCCGTTTATCAAACCCACCTTCACGCTGAGGCAGGGGCAAGGAAGCCCGTGTCACAAGACAGTAGTAGTGACCGAACTGCAAGGTAAAGTATTCCTCAATGTCCAGCTGAGGTGATTTACCGGTCGCGCTTGACTAGAGTTTGGAATTGTTCTTTACTATTCTAATCACCTATAAGGTTTACTAGGCATGTTACATTTTCTTCCTAATCGGACAGTCCGTGCTGTCGTTAATGAAAACAGTCTCTAAACCCTAGCTTCGGTTAGGCGGGACAATAGGAGAGATAGTTCTCACTCTTCCCAACAATTTGTTGCCAAAAATGTGTTGCTCCCGCAGTTCCGGAAAAACAACCGAAGTCATATTCTGGTACAAATCGCAGTGAATCTGGCCCACGAACATCTTAAATAAGTTGCAAGTACTCCATGCACACAGCGTCGCTACTTAACTAGATGCAAACTGGCCTGACTTGCTTCAGACAAGACCACTCCAGATCGCAGGAAGAACTGGTGAAAGTACGCATACATGGCGGCGCGTGTTGGCAATGCCGAGTCTTCTTCTTCCTCTTCTTCATCCTCGTCCTCCTCCTTCTTCTTCTTCTTCTGGCATTACAGTCCTTGGTGGACCTTAGCCTCTTAAAAAATTGTCCTCGTCTGTCCATGTCGCGTACACGAGGACTAAACAAAAGTTGAACAAAATATTTCAGAGTCTTACTTTTGGCGCGTCCCTGACGAGTCTTTCCTGGTATCAGGTTCGATGTGTCTGCAACATGTCTATCAGCTAGTAACAACTTGAAAACTGCTAAACGAATATTCATGAAATTGACATTGAGGTAAGTTTTACAAGTTTTTGTAGACACGTTAGGTTTATGGTTAAAATCAGAAGACACCAGTGCACACTTTACATGCAGACGTACCTGCGCTTCTGTGTCCACATCAAGAGAAACTCACTAAATATTTGCTGCGGTAAAAAAATGTTTTAGAAGGTACCAAAAAAAAATTCTCTATCGCCCAAGACATTATCTGGAAGTCCCGTGATTTGAGCTATGTCATCTCATTAACTAACTGAAGAGCTGAACTGATTCTGATAAAATTTTATATTGCAGTCCCTTCCAAAAATTTGGTGACATTTCAACTTCACGCAGTAATATTCCACGTTTAATTAGATATAGACTAAGTTCAATTATTACACCTTTCTGTGGTCAAGGGTTATGAAGTCTTTCAAAGGGCGAAAGAAGAAACATTACATTTGAAAATCTTAAAAAAATAACGCAACTAAAATGGATAGGTCATACAATTAAGCATAACGGATCCTTGAAGGAGCAATATCCGGAAAAAAGGCCGCAGGAGGACCTCGACTACAATACTTGAAGCAAGTAGCCAGAAACACAGGAGATGACAGTTATACACCAATGAAAAGAATGGCTTGCAACTATTCCAGATGGAAAGCTGCCAACCATTCAAAAGATTGAAGGATAGGAGGAGGAGGATGAGGAGGAGGAGAAGGAGGAGAAGAAGGAGGAGGAGGAGAAGAAGAAGAAGAAGAAGAAGAATGTCAAGGGGAAGAAGACTTCCATCCGTCCATCCTTGCACTGGTATCTTTCTGCACAACCACGCCGCTTGTTTTACGTTACATGCAGACGGCGTCAAGAGTACCACACGTAAACTGCAAATGCCGGAGCCATGCACGGACCGAACACACCTGTGTAATTCCATTAGCACAGTACTTTCCGAGTAATTTGGCCAGTCAAGAAATTTCCCTGCTTTAGGAACATGATGGTACATTGCCAGTTTCACAACATCCCCCCCCCCGCCCCTTCTTTATTTGGGTCAACCGTTGTGTAGACTTATGAAAATCAATTACAGGGTATTCCAACCAACACAAGTTATTCTACTGAAAGATAAAGTGGCTAAATGTCTGTACGGAAGTCATCACAAGGCCAAACACAAGAACCTTCAAACCCACATAGACCCCTTCATTGAGCCACACTGTACCGATCTATGCCCTCATATAGACTACAGTTTCTTAAAACTCCTTTTGACTCCACCCTCCGGCCCACACCTATGTCTAATCCTCCTTTAAATTTTTTTGACTAAAAATATTGTACCCATTTGTCATCTATACTATGCATGCTACACGCCCTGGCCACATAATTCCCCTTCCTCAAACAATTACAACAATGCAAAAAAAAAAAACAATCCATTATCTTGAACATTTCTTCATTTCTGATAACAGTATATGAACCAAGGGAATCATTATACGGCTGTGACGGAGACGTGCTGTAGTTCTTGGCAGACGCACGCTTCAGGAAGCTACTTTTGTGAAAGATCTCGAACTACTTCAGACGAACAATGCATATGTCGGCCAACTAGTTTCACTCATCATACAGGTCCCTGCTGTAGTCTCGAAACGTCGGATACTGACATGTACCAATATGGTTTATGGTCCGAAAACACCCAACTTCATTTAGTCGCCGTGAAAACTTCATATTTAAAAACGAATCTGTATCTGAATTTACAAAATTAGAATTTCACAATGCGTTTGAGGAACGTAAGTAGCATCAGCTACAAGGACGCGTGAAAAAATATAGAGGAATTTTCACAGAGTATTATTAGTCACATTAAATGCGTAAATGTGTAAATAAGGACATACGAATGTCCTCATTTATGCATTTTTAACGTGCAAGTAACGCGCACAGGAAATCCCTGTGCTGCAGTCTGAAATATTCCGATGTACCCACAGTTTTACTATGCAAGCTTTGTTTCCCTAATGCTGTTATGGAGTTGTTGCTGTTCTGAGAGCATGAAGAACCCACACTTTCACATATGTCAATCTACACGTGACCGGAATACTGATCTATCCACTCATACACACAAAATACATTTATGTGAATTATTCATTAACGAATTCCAAGCGAAAAAGGAGCAGAATGGAGAGGATCGAAGAAGAGAGACAGCCTTCTTTACATATAGGCCTACTTCGATGACAGCTTTTCGCGCATGTTATAGAGATGGAACCGAGAAATGCACAGGTACGTTAAGAGAATAGACAAATACATCCTCCGACGTGAATATATAAGGGCGTGTTTCTTCTTGCTGTGGAGTGGATTCTTTAGACGGCATACGTATGCGTGCAAGCACGTGCGTTGGGGAAACAGAATTTCAGTTTAAAAATGAAGAAAAACCCCCTTTTCACGTCCCCCCCCCTCTCTCTACCTATACCTCTCTTCATCGAACTAGTACCTTGAGATCTAAAGAGGTCCCTCACCGAAACCACTCAACTGTAGGGGCAGTAATCCGTTTCGCAACTCTAGCAAAATACAGGGACTGAAGTATACTGGAAGTAATATACCTTGCAGCATGCGTGTAGTCTGAACGAATAAGAATGTCAGCTGCAGCGGGAGTGCCTGCACCATGGACTAATAACATTCACCACTCAGAGCTCCACCCAGTCCTCATGGCACACTGAAAGACGTTTTGTTGCTGGAGAGTAGCAATAACACAGCCGTGAAGGCAATACCCTCTATCTTTCTTCCACCTCAAATTTTTTAAACGTCACGTTACGCCATTACATTAACCTGCGCGCCAACAGTCACAACGGAATAGTGTAATATTAAAATTTACATACACGCTGCCGTCAACCACAACAAATATTACTAGTCTCCAAATGTATATCTTTATTACCAGACGAACACAATTACATAAATGATGCACATTCGGTTTATTTAACACTACTACACGTTTCCGCTGTCCAGAACAGCCACCATCACGAAGGACACGGATATACAAACGGAATAATAATTATCATAATTATTTTATAACAACTTTATATCTACTGTAACACGTCTTGTCGTGTTACAGCCTTCGGTCCGGACACTCATCCTTCCTGCCTGCACTTAACTTCCAACCAGGAGCAACTCGAGAACCAGACGGCCTATGTGGTAACCAAAGCTATCGTCGTGAGCTCCTGATGATGGGTATAATGGTGCCCGAAACATGTTGAGCCTAACATAAGCATAATAAAGTAATAAGTGGCACCTTGTTGGATTTTATTCTTCATTTATCAAGACGATGCACGGTCCAATACACATCATATTAAATATGTGTCTACAACGATGCGCCAAAAGTAGGGGGGCTGCCCAGCAAGTTATCCAACACCTTCTATCCTTCAGTCAAAATCAACAGGCAATTATACAATTTCTTTCTGCAGTTAATTTTGAATGTCCATCTTCCTACTGCAGCGTCACGGAACGATACATTTAATCGCGCATGTGCAGGGGGTCGCCAAAATGACGTGGTATGGTGATGTGTGTTACTGAATTTCTTGTGGCAGAGAAGGACTGTTCTTCTCCATCCACCATACAGCCCAGGTCTTGCTTCCTCAGATTTCTACCACTTTGGAGCCCTCAGAGTTTCCATCCGTGGGAAAAGGTTTGGGAGTGATGAAGAGATTACTGAAGAAGTGCCTGCGAGTACAAAATTCAAATTGATAAAAAAGAAGTCCCTAGATGCTCTCGTTTCTCGCTGGTGTGAGGCTGCTGAATTTGATGAAGGTTATGTAGAAAAATAAGATGTGTAATCCTATCAGAATGTTCAAAGAATAATATAATACATTACTAGCAATAATAAACTGTGTTGCAAAACTTATGGGCAACTTTCGTACATTTGGACGGTAATATAACAGGAACGCAAATTTCCACACATTGTCTATACACACATCTAAGAGAACGTAAAAAACAAAAAAATGATCAAGTCTTCCGAAACATGGCGGCACGTCAATTCGTAATTACTTAACAACGTTTCGGAGAATGCTGTTTCCTCTAGTGTTTATACTCTTATTCGAAACGTCGGTAAATATTACCACTTCACATGGCGTCATGGCCAAGACGACTTGAATCTTCACCAATACCCCTGTGAGAATCGCAAAACCTTGTGAGAATACAAATGCTACGAGTCATTTTAGAATTTAATAAAATTTTCAAAAACAACGAACGAAATGCGTAAAGCTAGAAAGAAAGGCGCCAAGTTCGTAGCCACTGCTGTGAAATACTCTTTTCAAAACTGAGTCATCATATTCTTCACTTCATTAACGCTAGAGAGAATTTGTATGTGGACACAATAAGGGAGTTCTGCATTGCCATTTGCCAGTGGCGTACCGTGGGGGTGGGCGGTCAAACCCCCCTCCAAATTCCAAAAGCCCTTCAAAATCGTGTCAAACTCAACCCGATTGCGAAAACTGTTAAAAATTGATGAATTTAGGACGCTAACACTCCAAGATGTTCGGAAAAAAGGCAACAAAATTCTAAAACTACCTACGTTCGCAATTGTTTTACATTAGCAATGACATATAAATTGGTTGTCATCATAAATAGTCTTAAAGTACAAAAAAATAAGAACATTTTACTATATGAAATGAAATTTCTTGTACCAAATTACAGCTGCCTCCAGAACCCCTCACTAGGGGGCTACCGCCCTCCTCCGTCCTCTGTCATGAACTGAATTTGTTGACGCCCCCCCCCCCCCAAGAACAAAATTCCTGGGTACGCCACTGCCATCCAAGAACAAAATTCCTGGGTACGCCACTGCCATTTGCAAACTTGGCTGATCTGCTGTGATACGCTAAGTAACATGCAGGTTCCGGCGCTGGTTGAAAGGTTGGGCCCAACACGTGGAAGATAGGGAACTTTCTGACACGAATTACAAAACGAAACATAACAACGCAAACGGTGCAAGTAGCGTGTACTGTATTTGTTATATTACTCTAATAAACAGAGCAGGGACACTGAATGTAACAGAAAGTGTTTTACATAGTGGATTATGAGCCTGCAAAATAAGTTATTACGTTGATACAAACCATCTCGAATTAGAAAGGATAGGCGCGGGAGGACGAGAGGAGGTGGAGGAATTTGCATCAAATTTAATTTTCCACGAAGTATAAACTTTTCAATTACCCGCTTGAAATTAAAATCCACAACACTTTCTGACGAACTGAAATTAACAATGTTCATAACAATTTTAAAACATATAAAATATGAAGGCCAGAGGGGAAAAAGACCCCACTGTTTTGTATCATATATGAATTTAAACTTCCATTCGTGGTCTCTGCAACCGAATTTGGCTTATGGGAGATTTATATCTTAAGCTTCATTGCGATCCATTTTACTATAATTTATGATTATTAGAACATAATCTGGGGTACAAAAAATGATGCAGAATAAAGCATGAGATTTTGAAATTTGCATAGGTTCACAGTACAGCAGTAGCTTCACATGATTACATCAATATTTCAACTACTTTGCATTCTCTGAACATATACGTGAGAAAGACCAACGAGATGCACACTTTTTCTCATAAATTTATTCCAATTAAACTATCCTCTATATGTTTCAAACAAATAATTGTTCATCATCAGGAGGTTATTTCTGAACACGCAGCATACAGTATATTACCATGTATCTATGGGGTGTCTAGCCGCTAGACACCCCATAGGTGCATGGTAATATACTGTATGCTGCGTGTTCAGAAAAAACCATGCATCTATGGGGTGTCTAGCCGCTAGGCACCCCATAGGTGCATGGTAATATACTGTATGCTGCGAGTACAGAAATAACCTCGTGATGATGAACAATTATTTATTCGAAACATGTAGAGGATAGTTTCATTGGAATAAATAAGTTAGAAATAGTATGCATCTTGTTGGTCTTTCTCACGTATATTTTAACGACTTTTGCACGCCCTAAGCTTAAGTTTCCCACAGTGGTGCTGCTGAGGACCCCCGTCTTCTGTGACGTTACGTCATGTCGACTGACAGAGTAGCCGACGTTTCGAAGGATAATGCGTTAATCTTCGCATTCAAACAGTCCGGGGAGAGATGTATGACCAAAAACATAATCGGCACTTGGATTATAGAAAATGTCAGTAAATGTTTACCGATCGACATAGCACAACCTCCCAAAATACACGAGTCCCCTCGTTCTTTGTGTGTTTAACGAAGTGATCAAGAGTTCAAATTATACAGCGTCGGATGGGAGGACCGTCGGTAATGATATGGACTGGGAAGGATGTTGAAGAAACAGGTCGTGGCCAAATCAAAATCAGGACCCACAAAACGCGTTATTCGACCGCCACAGTCAGAGTTGTTAAGTGTTACGTACTGTCGATAGTAACAGAAGGCAAACTACGCAGAGCACACCGTCTCATTTCTAGACATGCGCTACGTCATCCAGTGCTCGAGAGCCGAGTTTCGAATTGTTTCCAGTATCTTCTCCATAATCCCCTTCCTCTTCCCCACATAGTTTTGTTTCTTGTGTCGGAAACAATTAAAACTGACGCTACTCGAGACCAGAAACTTCAAATCTAATCCAACGCAATTAAACTTTGGGGATGATTAAAAAGTAAAACTTCAGCGGAACAACGTTAATGAGTTCTTTCAACTCCTTTGTCATTTTCACTCGATGTCTTCTTCCAGTAAATTTGTAAAATGAATAAAATACACAGTTATTGTGATTATCTGTACCTGCACAACAGTTTCTCTTTCTCGTAATCAGACCAGAATTACAGTACGGATGATAAAACTTAACAACGACATATATCCGGGATTGTATGTGGCAATGATTAGACCCAACCGGCAATTTCAACGATTCAGGCTGAGCTGGATGTTTCAGCTTCGGAACAAGAAGGAATCGAACGAGGCGAACAGTTATGACGGTGATCATACTTCGCAAAATATTAAGCCCTCAAACCAAAATACACCCATATATACTACATTTAAGTCACTAATAACAATCATAAGTACGTATATGACTACGATAACTCAAGAACAGACCTTCCTCCAGGGCAGTTCACGTGGGATTTGTCGTGGGCAAAGTGGTACTGGGGCAGGTTCTTCTCAGAGTACTTACGTTGCCTCTGCAACACTCCAATAATTGTCCATTCTTATATCCATTCATCTATCATTAACGCTTTGTAATTGACGGAGTCGCTAAATGAAACACCAGGAAACAAACACAAAATAAAAAATGCCATCCAGGACTGAAATTATTGCCAAATGCAGACAGAATTCTGGGTAGTCACACTAAGCAAATGCATAATTATCACTTTACAAACTGGCTCTCCCAGCTGAGTAAAATAAATCCGAAACATAGTCAGGCTCAAAAAATGACAATTAGATGTGACCAACCGTCTCACCAACCAAACATACGCATGGATCCATGTAAGGCACATATTTAGATAGATTTCACATTGTTTCTTCCTTCGTCAACGCAGATGATAAAGCTGTTCCCGTCAACGTCACGAAGGCATACGATGGCAGAAGGGGAGTTGGATGTATAGCTTAATTCGTTCTCAACCTCGGCATTAGAAGGGAGTGGGTAGTCAGCTTCACAATCCGGTTGTATTGACCACGAGCGAACAGAACCCGCAGTCTAATGAATACGAATCTGAGTGGGTTCAAGCGCCGGTCTTGACACTTCAAAGAGAAACTCTCTCGTCCCTGCCAGGAATCGAACCAAGATTCATCGATGGCCCAGCCAGTAACCTAGTCCCTTACCCACTGAGCTATCCCGCCTCCCCTATTTATTTAAACAATTCAAAGACTAACCGTACAATTACTTGCGTCAGCATTTCCCTCGATTCTGACAAGCAACGGCAATTCAGAGTTCGACACCGTAGGAATCCTGCTTTACACTGCAAGGCTGAAATCACCAACTTCATTGACAATACAGTTCGGACGTTTTTGTCAGAAATACTTTCTTACAGACCACTCATTTATGACGATTGATTTAACTTGTCACTTCGCTTCGTAACACACGTTGAGTGGCAGCATCAAGATGTCCACCAACACAAAATTAAAATTACTTCTTTTATTGAAAATCATCCCTTATTTTCGACATTTGTGAGCGACTGATTCGTAGATAACTTTACAACACTCTATCAGCTGGAGATGTTACAGGCAGCATGAAAGAAACAATAATTAGTTTGTAATTAATTTAATGACCATGTCAGCAGCCGAAGCTGCACAGCGTCGACTGGGTGATAGTAAATTATGATTGGCAAAGCATGTGGAATGAGGCGCACGTAAATAAAACACTATCCAGGCACTCGCGTAGAGAGACTGAAGAAAACCTCAACAGCTCCAGCCTGAATAGTTGATGTCCTGCCCAGATCCAACGCAGGCTCTTCCCGAAGAGCGGTCAGAAGTGTTTCCAATTGAACCAAATTGCTTAGCAATGAGAATAGATCCACCAGTGGACAGACATTCAGGTGGAAGCGGCCATGACACATTTTGCAGTGGCGGAATTGCGGAAGGCCATTACATTACCGGTTGTGAGGATTCTATTGGACTCTTGAAAACAAAAAATACAAGACTAAGTTAAACCGACCTCTCTCTGATGTCACATAGGCTTATTCGGTGTAAACATAAACGCAGTTTATTCATACAAGACGCTGATAGTAGCATAGGTGGGAGAAGATTTCTCCAAATTTTGGTAAATTTTTACCAATTAAATGGCAAAGCATCTCACAGAAGAGTAATTTTCTTTCTCAAACCAACACAGTCAAAAAAGTGGCAGCGGCATGAAATTATTCGGATAACAAAACTGAAAGGTCACTGCTTACATGCAGAATGCCTACAAAGCCGAACAATTTTACCTCAGAGTTTTGAAAATTTCAGTGCATCAGCGAGTTACTCGGACACAACCAGCCGCGTGTACCGCTTAATTTCTGTAGGAGTACCATATGGCAGTCGATACCTTCTGAATGTCGGAACAGACAGCGTATGCAGGCGGTTACATGCGATCGGATAGACGTCTGAATTGCCTGTTTAATCTAGCAATCTTCGATACTGCACAGAAAATCCTGATCATTGTACGATTCTAAAGGAAATCATCAACTCTGTTGGTAAATTGACATAAAAACTATGCGCGACAGAGTCAATTAATCCAGTCTAAACACGGATTGTTTCCTTGTATTTAGTTACGGGTAACAACAAATTAAAAGCCATAACTATTGAAAACAAAGAAAGTGAACAAGTTAGATTATTTAAATATCTTGGGTAAACAGTAAATACAGACAAGAAAATAGAAGAGGAAATAAAGGAAAGAACTGCCCTAGGAAATAAAGCCTTCTTTGCAAATAAAAAGATATTTCAAAGTAAGCTCATATCTAAAAATGCAAAACTAAAATTATACTTCTCAGCAATTAGACCAGTAGTCACATATGCATGTGAAACATGGATATTAAAAGAAACAATAACCAACAGACTAATGGTTTTTGAAAGGAAAATATTTGGCCCAACTTATGAAAATGGATCCTGGAGAATAAAAACTAACGAGGAAGTGGATAAACTAATAAAACACGAGAACATAATAAACTTCGCCAGAGCGCAAAGGCTTGGATGGTATGGTCATATTGAAAGAATGCAAGGTACAAGAATGGTCAAAGCAATACACGCCTGGAAACCCATTTCAAAGACGCCAATTGGGAGACCAAAGATACGCTGGGAGGATGACGTTAAAAAAGATATACAGAGGTTAAAAGTGCCAAATTGGAAGACCCTTGTCCAGGAGAGAGGAAGATGGAAGGAAGTGGTTGGGAACGTCAAAACTTTGCACTAAGAGTTGTAGAGCCGTACTAAGAAGAAGAAGTAACAACTGAGTTGAAAGCAGACCAAGTACCAAAAAATCACACCCAGTTCATAATGAAATTACACAAACAGATGAATTCATATACTGCACACCATGTTTCCTTCGAGTCCATAGCTGACTATTCGACAGAACACTGAAACTAGAAACACCAGTTATGCTGCAGAGCTGGAGGGTAGACACTTCATCGGCACAAAACCCATTACAGCAGTGTATCTCAACGGCCGGTCCCCGGCTTCAATTATATCGGGCAGCGAGGGGTTCTTCTGGAATTTGTAATTTTAGTTTTCTAAGCAATTTTCATGAATAAATGTTTTATAGTGGAAATATTCTGAGGAGAAAAATATTCGTGAATGTGTCGAAAAGCTCAAACCCAGATGTTGGCCTGAGGAAACTACAATATGCTACAATATTTCATTAGTCCAGTGATTGATAACTAATTTAAAGTAATTTTACATTTGTCAACATGCAACACCGTATACATAAGTGTACTAATACTCTTTATTATTATGCCATAATTAATTAATAATACTTACGTTAGCTTAATGTATGAAATTTAAAAAAAAAATGGAAAGATGTTTACGAGTAAATATGTTGGGACCGGGCCCTCGTCTTATGAAAAACGAATTTACCGGGCCGCGGTCTCACAGAGGTTGAGAAACACTGCATTACAGAGTGAATAAGCAAGACCTAAACAAGTGCTTTAGTACTGCGGTCCACGTACCTGAGTTCAAAGCAGCAAGTACCCCCTCCTGCATGGAGGGCGGTAACATACCACAAAAACAGAAATATAGACTTACGTGCTGTAGGCAGGCGATTAATGGACAAATTCGGCTTTTGTATCACAGGCGTATCCCCAATAGTCTACACAAACACCCTGTATATGACACCAAAATAGAGGCCTCGTACTTTGAAGTCATGAAAATATTCCGCTGCTCCACTGTCTCCTTAACATCCTACTCACACGTCAATAATGACGTATATAGTTATGCCAAGTCTCAAAATTACCCCAACTCTGTGGAACAGAGTCAAAAATAACCAGCTTTTAGGCTGTCGGAAAGCCTATTACCGTATTCATCGACTGGTGACCCTACTTCAGTCAGATGCATCTAGTCCAGAACCTCCTACAGAACTTCTGCTATTCCAAGTCCGATTTACAACTTCCGATCATGTCATACATCCGGGGGTGTTCCAGATCCTGTCTAACATAACGTAACATGCTACTTTTTACACTAAGGGGCTTTCATATTCACCTAAACCCGATTTTGGAAGACCACACCACGTCGGCTGTCGGGACTTGTTTATTCAGTAGGCTATATTCACAGTTACCATCTACACTGGATGCAGTGGATATCAGTAACGAAGAGTTATAATGACAATCCCAAAAACGTACTACCGAACTGCATGAAGCAGAGCATATCGTGAAGAGCGAACAGTTCCTCAGCTACTCAAGAGGTTGTCCGCTATTTAAGGAAGCCAAATGATCATTATCCTATCAATACCAGCCCACCAGTGTTCCATATCCAAAACGACATGAATACACTGCACACCATCCACTCAAATTGTTTAAAATCCATTTTACGTAATATTATTAATTAATAATATTCTGCCATCCACTCTCGCGGCAACATAGATCTACTACATACGCAGTCCAGACAGTAAAAATTAAGCTTCTACTGCAACAGTCATTAGTACATCACTTATCCGTCTGTCTATTTATCTAATCTAGTCAGTCTAATCTAATCTAACCTAATGTATCAATCTTACATACCTATCCATCCATCTATCCAACCATCCATACATCCATTTTATGTATGTACGGAGTTTTATGTATGTATACAAGTATGCATGCATACTTGCAAGTATACTTTGAATTCAGGTGTCCAACTCAGCAGAACGGTTAACTTTGAGTAAAAAATACCGCTTCTAACACATTCACGAGTCTCTAAACTGATGATAACAGATAAATCCTTGTATAATCTCAGCTTGAAAAGGACTGAATCTGAAAGACTTCCTGTGAATGCAAAACACGAATGGCTTAAATATCTACCTTCTTCACTTTTACAACATCATTAATCTCAACACAGGAGAAACACCATCTTGCATCTCAGACTATAACGTAATGGTATTCCGAGCCACACTGCCACCTGCCACCCGAGAGACGCCAGAAGTTAGAGAAAACCACGCGCACAAATATCCCAGAGTCATTAAAACCCGAGGTGCTGTATGCATAACAGAAGACATATTCAAAGCTTTCCGAAAATCAGCAGCAGCAGTGCTGGGAATAAGAAGAAGGGCGCGGACTGTCAAAATAATTTGTCCCTCAAATTATATATCTGCCACGCAAACTTCGGTGTGCGTGATAATTACTTATAAACACCCAAAGTACATCAATTTCATTTGCGCTGGAATTAAATTTACATACAAGATAGGATTTTCCAAGTAGTAATGTAATGTACAGAAGAGTGGGGGTGGGGGAGCAGGGGAGTAGGGAAATGGTTTCACTTGTATAGTACCGAGTTAAGTTTAGGAATGACGGGGATTTGCATAATTGGAATAAACATGGTGTGGGGGAGGAGCGGGGAGGGGAAGTAAAGCGAAGCCGGATCAAATCTAATTAAGAAGCCTCTCTTCTCGGATCAGATTACAAGGCGTAGTAGTTGATCATTCGGGGCGGGAGCCTCACTCACCGGGCAGACAGCCATATCTGCTCAACGTTTTGTTTTACTTTATAATTACATTACTTCAATTATAATTGTTCCTACGGATTGTCCGACTTTCAGAACGGAGCGCAGAAATATATTAAAACTCCCTTTCTTCCTCTCTGTCCCCCCACTCTCTCACTCCTTTCCTTGCTATAGTTTCTTTTAGGCCTACGTTCCTTCGCTACACGGAAAAAGTACGCTTGTGTGATCAAAACGCGCGCGCGTCAGTGTGCGCGTGCGTATTTGTGCTCGTGTTCATCCGTTTAAAATCTGGAACAAGTTGTTCGATTTTCACGAAACTAGGCACGAACGCTGTATCACCTGAAACCGCCCTAACGTCGTACTTTTCTACGTTCCTAAATCCTGAGTGATGATTTAACTTTTTTACAACCATTTACGTTAAAGTAGTGGATTCGCAAACTTCTGAGGTGACAGCCACACTAGGAACACTTAATTAAAAAGTTCTAAAATTGTATATGGGTAACAGATTTTTAGAAAGTGTTCATCGTTTATTACGGTAATATTTTCGAAGAACTTCAAATAATAAAATGGTGACCGTGGAAGTTCTTTACCTCCTTGTTGGAATGCAAAACCCAAGTGACGTTTCGTACATGGATAAACCACGTACATACCTACATATTACGTACAAAAGCTGTTGGTAACTCAACTTCAAACATGGCGGCGGTTCAAAAGTTTGGGGTTATATGCAGTAAACTTAAAGTATAATGAATCAGCATTTTTTACCTCCGAATACAGGAATAATAATAATAATAATAATAATAAAACAATCTCTTGTACTGGTAGAACCGCAAATCTACGCAGTAGGAAAGTGGGTCATACGCATTCTCCTAGGAACTTGACGGCCCTCCTGCTTCCTTACTTCCTTCCTCTCTGCTTTTACTTTTCTCTCTGTCTTCTTTTGCAGCAAGTGACAAAAATAAAGACCAATCAACTTACATGCAAATATGTTATCAGTATCTGGAAAAGATGTACTGTTTTGTTCTTGAAACACAGTGGCCACACGTACGTGTACAACTATAGAGAGAAAGAAATGCATCTTTCAGGTACAGAACTGACAGTAAGGTATGCGCAGTGCCACGTTTTGAAAGCAGCCTCTTTAAACTTATCTTAAACCTGTAATATTAATAAAAATCCAACCAGACGCATATCGGGTCGATCAGGCCACGTTGGAGGGAAGTAGCTGTACTGTACCAGTATTATGACCTGTACCGGAGGTTGCGGTTACAGTTTTTATTACTCCTAATGATGGGTGCTGTGACACCCGAAACATGTAGAGTGACTTTGCAGTAAATAAACATCTGCATACTGTTGCATCTGGTTGGATTTTTATTAACACTGAATTACGATGCACGGAACCATGAGCATAAAACTTAAACCTGCAGTAGCAGTTTGTGTCTCATGCAGTGAAATACACTGTATAAAAGCAGCGCCAACCAGTCCACATTAACATATTTCGTTGTCCACAAGAACACAGCAAAACGAGCACAGTTTCCTATACTGAACTGGCTACGTGAGTTGCGAGGAAAAATGACTGCAACAAAGGGGAAAGTCATTTTAGGGGAGCACGGTCCCCGCTACACAACTGTAGAAGACAGATATGAACATTTCAGGGAATGAGAAAAATATGTATTATTATGCGTACCCTCATACAGATAAATGTAATTAAATCACATCTCAGTATGTAAAGCCAGGCTTGGAACATATGAATTCATACAGGTGGCGTCACTGCAAGTAAATCTCCTACACAACAGAGTAACGTATATGGCTGGATGCAAAATACACACTTGCCAAGCTGGCTCAAGTACTAACGCTGCCTTCTCGCATTCGGTAGATGCCCGAAAAGAATTTCTATTCATACACCAATCACCTTGAGGCTTTTCATGATTTTCCTCATTCACGTCAGGCGTGTCGGGGAAATACCCCAAACGAGGCCATGACACCTTCCTCCCACAACCTTCCCAACTCATCGTACCACCTGACACTATACTGTCTGGGTTACTGACAGCGTCTTTCAACAATCCGCACACAAAATAAACCGCAGCTGTAGTCAGATAACGTACAGTACCAACTTCATTCGTGACAGTGACGTAATCACTACAGGACGACAACGAATACATATCACTTGTGCAAGTAAACAAGCACGGGGATGGACAGCCACGATCAGGCATCGGGCGTATTTAACCCTTGTTCGTATTCTAAGGACCCAGAATTCAATTCTCAGTCCGATATCACCTGTCCGGATTGAGGTTCCTCACAATTTGCCTTACCCACCCAGACAGAGGTCTGAATAAGCCCGGGTCAGACCCCCCGTCCTAGCACCGACAAGGGCCGGGTTCTACTTTGGTTTAAATAATACTTTAAGGTCATTTCGAGCCCTCTCGGCCATTAATTTTCAAAAACAGAAATCCATTTGTTGCGCTCATCTTGTATTCGTGACACAACGAGAAAATTGCAAAGTGACCAGCGCGTGGGTGTGGCACAGGCTTGGCAAAATGGGTTCGGTCAGGCCCCGCAAACAAATCCCGATTTGATCTTCTCAGGGATTTTTGTAGCTGGCCTCTTCCAAAAACAGTTCCACATAACATCTTACGCATTTTACATACGACGTCTGCACACCGTTTCTCACACGTCAAAACAATCAGACTTCTCATAGCATCGCTAAGTAATTCATTCAAGGATTACTGACGGGCGGTGACAGCAGGTTTTCGACAGATCAGGTTTCATTTTGGCAAGACTTAAGGAAGCCGGGCTTCGGTCGGGTACAGGCAATCAGATTTGTAAGTAAACTTAGCGGCAAGGCCGAGTAATTCAGAGGACAGAGAACATTTTACCCCTACCGGAATAAGGCTTTAAAATAATCCACGACCATTTCCCACCTCATCAAATCATCATTACAACAACATGACTCTCGATATAGGACAAGTTCACGGACAACGGCATCTGTACAAAGTACCGCTTGGTGTATCATCTCTGGAGGGAAGAAATAGTGTAACTATCAGTGGTTTCAGTGCTTAAGCAGGACAGGCAGACTTGAAAACACTAATTACAACCGCAAGTCACGACAGGATTATATCAGAGAAGGCGATCACGCAAGTCATGAGATTTGTGGTCCGTAGATGTATGAACGAGAGAACATAAAAATCACATTGGGTAAGAAGAAAATAATCGTGTTCTTGGCTGTCACGGAAACACGAGATTTCCGTGTTTACTAACACGGCTTCACTAGCAAGATCTGCTTCTTTTCCTCTTCCTGAATGCTTTAAACCTGCCTCCTGTTTCACTTCGATTGCTTTCTCTGCCCATGCGACTGGATAAATCGATCATGCCCATCAAATGAAACCAAAACCCAAGCAAAGCAAACTCAAACTAAATCAACTCTCTCCTTCCGACGTGTAGAAGTCCAGTTCTCCTTCTGCTGCACGCTCTGCTGGGGGAGAACTTTCACCATTTCAACAAAACGAGCTACATACCGTCAACCGTGGCATTAAGTTGTGTCTGAGAGATCCTTAGTTTCAGTTACACGAACAGATCAAGTGAACACCACGAGTGTAAAACGGGAAAGGAAATTATCATAACGACTCGTTTTCTTGGTTGGCGCTAAAACCCGCAATACAAAGCAAGTATCCATACTGAACTAGTATTGAGGGATAACTAGTTCCAATCTCGGCCATGTCAAGGGATGTCTATAATGTTAAATATTTCATGATTTTATGCTGTCACTCCATATGACGGCCAGAAAAGTTCCTTAACCAACTGTTCTTCTCATCTCAGTCAATGAATATATAAGATTCGAATCTGAGACTCCTCGAATGCACATTTCCTACAATCCAGGCGGTACAGCTATGTGCATGGCCGAACTGATCACTGAAAGCTTCTACAATAGGATAATCTTAGTAATTAAGTTGGTTAATCACTAAGATTATACTGAGATGCACGGTCAGCAAAACATCAAAACTCTACAATTTGCTTTTACGACAATATGGAGGCACACATGTATCTAACCATGTCCTAAACGGTATTCGATCTCAAGCCTCCCGTCTAGGAGTGTGTTACGATCTTAACTGCGTAAGGTCTAACAATGGCTATACTTCACAGTGCTTATCCCATCATCGACAAACCTACTCCGTTGGCTGGAACAGTAAGAATCATCAAATGCATAGTTCTCACACGAACGAATAATTTACATCAATTCAATTTCGAAATCGCCTCATTTACACTGTTAATCGACAACATGTGACTATGTACGTTGTTTACCTTACGTTACAAATGACGGTTCCTCAAACTGCATGATGTGTGGAATGTCGGATGAAAAAAAGATTAGGGATCGTGAGTACGTAAGAAACGGACTTGCACAGCTGTACGTTCCTCCCCATACAATGAGAACTGCAGTCTAACGGCGAGCATGCCAGGGATTACAGTTCTCCTCCATTACCACTTAATTCACACCTGTGTGTACCGCTGCGTGCGGCGTGCGTGGGGCAGACACCCGTGCCAAAAATTAAACATCACGCAAAACTATAATTACAATACAGCTATTAGCACACGAATAATTGTCCTCGCTTCATTATTAAAGCAGATTTAATGTATAAAACTATGAGTGTAATGATTGGAGTCAACTGGCTCTGAGCAGGAACCATGGGCTTGTTTTGTGAACACAGTAACATATTTTATGGTTCAATGAAATGGTAGGATATTCTTGGTGGAGATGAGCGACTAATGCCTGAAAAAATGGTGATTCATACGGCTATTCTAATTACATAATTTATTTAAAGATGCGCTTCAAATGCATGGGTTATACAGCGTCGAAATAAAGATGGATATCAATAACGAGTCCGCGGGCCGAAGAACGTGGCAATTCTCCCTTTCAAAACACCACTGTCCAATCATGTCTGGCGTGCCCAACAAATGCAGGAAAGCCGTCCGTCAAGACAGACGGCCTCTGATCATACTTGGGTAGTCACATCTGGGACCTCGTTTACTCACATCAGCAATTAACCACGACTCTAGGTGACACAGTGAACCCGAGACAAACTGACTGTGGGAAAGTTGGGTCAGAAAGGCCAATGTGGTCAATCGCACCTAGCACTGTTTCAGCACGGTTCTTAGCACAGAATAGTAAAATAAGTCATTAAAACACATTTGTAGGCCTACACATAGGCCGGTAATTTCCGCCACTTAAAAGGAAGTTGACGTATGTCGGCGATGGTCTGCCTGTCCATGCCTAGGCTAGCCCAATCGTCGTCACTTTGGAAATGCAGTTCTGTGAACTACATTACTGGTTCCCGCAACAATGCAGTTACCTACATGATAAATTGAACTTTTCACACACAAATAAATCGGAAAAGCTTTTCTTTTGTTGAGTCGGTAAGGAAGGTCGGATAATGAGAACTCGGTTGATTTGAAGTCGGATGGCCGAGGGTTTACTGTAAATGTCTACTGTCATCAGGATGGTCCGAGATAATGCAAAGCGATGAGGTCACAATTGCAGGCGACACTAACAGACTACATGCGACCTACATACGCGCATCTTCTCGAAGGACCAGACTTATGACCCAGCGCACTTGAACACCACGCCACGAGGACGCATGGAGAGTTTCGACAGCCTCGTTCAAACGGAAGCACTTTGGATTTATCAGGGCAACATGAAACAGCCGCAAAACCGACACTTTGTTCAAATGCCTTTTGGAGATGTTTTATAGCGAACAGAGTACATAAATTCCCACATGGGACCCATCAGTGCAAATAGAGATACGTATCATCGCACAAATGAAACAACTGGGTGTACTGAGGCACAGCTAGTGTGGACAACCGCTGTGTAACAATTTTTACTCTATTTAAAATAACTGCCGCAATTTTTTCTCGTTATGTACTTTTATTTATAACAATGTAAAAGCTTATTTATATTACAGATATGTCAACCGTATTACAGGACTTCACAAAGTTGATCACTGTTCGAAATGAGACAGAACGAGGTGCTGTCATACGCGGGAATATCACTGCGTCATTACTAACAAATCATCCTACCAAATGGAACAACAGGAAATCGCCGTTTATTATACCCACGACAACGACTGCATCATGAACCTAACTCACTGAAGATGACATTGACATGTTTTTACTGCTCTCATAGCATAAGAAGGTCACAGCAGACAATGCGACGACGAACGAAGACTTACAGTTCACCGGTTCTTAACCTGTCTAGTATCGCGGCCTAATCTGCTCTCTTAAAACCCTCAAGCACTCTCCCGCCAGAAAACGTTATTTCTAAGTCTGAAAGGTTGTCAAAAAAAACTGTACTTTTAGTTACTATTTTCGCGAGTTCAGCTTTCAGTTTTATGCTGTATATGCCACATTTAACGCGCAACGCTACAAGCAAAAGAAAGAGAGTCACACTGACATTGAATAATCAATTACAAAAGAACGATAATAAAAAGGAACCAAACGCAAAGTTGCGAGATTTGAGGTCATCACAGCGTGCTGATTAAGGCTTGCAGGATGTGAAGTCGTATCACAGACGACTTGAATATTCAAACTTAAAGCTAATAATAATGACGTACAACAATAATGATCAAGAAATACAGAATCCTTGGCAGTCGACAACTCTGTAAAAAAAAAACGCTCACTTAATGTTTTAGATAAGACTTACGTTCCGAAATCGTTTGGCGCCTCACCCGGTGCCTCATACATCCCCACACAGGGGCGCGCGCTTCAGGTTCAAACAAATAAAACATGTAATTGAACAAAACAGTCTTTAAGAAGACAACGATTCGGGTGACTGCCTGACTGAACGGCGCAGTCCATGGCGTAACGGTCAGAGAAAAATCTCTTTCACGTGCCAGGAATCGAACCACGAATCCTGTGTTGTCTAGCCTGTTAGCCTGGCCATTGCGTTGACTCCGCTATCCACACTAACGAAGTGGCTAAAAATTTTGTAAATTTTGCCTTCAAATCGAATCCCGAAGTTCGTTCCAGTAGGTAGGTACGACATGGCACGGACATCCGATAAAGAAATGCAACGGACAGTTAAACTGTTTGCAAGACCATGAGGAAAGAGTTTATTAAATCAGGAATGTTTATAGTGACTATGATAAAGCCGCAGCAGTCCTTTGCGTATCACAAAGAAGACGTCGCTTACAAAATTACAATTCATAAATCACTTCGAGGTTTATGCCATTAGAAAAATACTGAACTCACTGTGCACCGACGAACGTACACACACACACATGAGATAAAGAAGCACGAAGGGATAGAAAGACAAAACACAAAGAACCTGTGAGGAACGCTATTTCTGGCGACGTCCGGATGTCGTATTTACTATGTGTGGCAGTTGCCAGCATCTTCAAAATCGACGTACTTACAAAGATGAACTAGGCCAAATCATATTACTGTAGGCCACACTAAATAATCTGTAAAGTTTAAATAATAATATACTCTAACCTACCTACAGCAACGCAGGGTCTTGCAGCTAAAATCACACCCCAAACAGCGTCCTTGTACAAAACTCGTGTCTGTACTGTCAACGATGCCCCTGTCCCCCCCCCCCCGACCCCGTCGTCTTCAGTATTTAAGACTGTTTCGCTTCTATATATAAGTAGAGTATGGAAATAAGAATAATCTAACAGTCTACCCGAAGTATTTTGACATGATAAGTTCCTCGCTGACTGCATGTATGCTGTACGTTTCCATTGCCAAACGCACGAACATGTCTTTAATCGGTCTTCACGTAGCTAGCCAGTTTAAATGTTACTGATATACGCCCCGGATGCCCATTACTAGTGGAAAATCTGCAATTATAAAGGAGATCATTACCGGAACCGACGTCGATAGCAGTTATCGAAAGACTAGAAAATAAAGCTGCCCTTGTACTCAATTAACACGCCAGGAAGACAAAGAGAGGACTGGAGGTATAGTCCCACTCACTCTTAACCACGGCACTAGATGGAGGTACGCCGCTCATGACCTCGTCACTTTACCACCGGAGACACCTAACCCGGTAACCACTGCCAGGAGGCAGTGTGCGCTGCAGAGCTACACAGCAGAGACAAGTCTCCTCACCCTGCACGAGACCGAACCACACTTCCTCGGTCATCGAGACCGTCTCCTAATTGCCATACCGACTGAGCTAACGTGGCTCACTATCTCTAGGTGCTAGTGCCACTTACACTAGCAAGCCGTCTTTCAATTCCGTTTCAGTAAGACAGTGATTGACGCGGTACCCTGAAGGTAAATACGTATAGGGTAGAATCAACGAAGATGTCGTCAGTGGAAATTTTAGTTGCTGGCTGTACGTGTCAATTTGCCCCCACTTTATATCACGAAAAGGTCTTTTTACTACCAGAGGGGTGAAAAAATCACGGACGTCAGTTCGCCCGGGCGACTAAATTTTGTACTGTTGGGCCTAATATCTGTCAGTTCTCAGTATGGAACTCGCTTCAAGTCACCCTTCTGGCCTCCGGATTTTTTGAATACTTGTGAACCCATGCATTAACAGTAAACAATGCTTCAGTGGAACACAATGTGAAGGGAAGAAAGTCACATCCAATACTCCAATACTGTTACAATGTTCTTAATCAAACAGGCTACATTTAACACTGCAAATATCACAACACAGCTCGCACATTTTGTTGAGAATTCAATACGAACGGTAGTTGCCAAAGGCACAGTTAATATGACAGCAGCAGCTTACCGATGCCCATGAAGCTACATTATGCAGGTAGTCTTTTAGTAAACAAACTCCATACCAAGAACGCAGCCAGTGACACTACAAAGCTGCAATTTTGTGTCATGTGTGACACAATGTCACCGTTCACTGAATTTGAACGGACTGGAGACGAAGCGGTCGTGGACTATCCGAATACACTACAGCGACATTCAACAGAGTGATTATGACAGGTTTTCGATTTATGTGCACATATATTACAAATAAATATGTTTATGTTTGCCAGTAACAGACAGGCTGACATTTACGAGGGCCCTTTTGCTGTACGACGAAACACAGGAAGGGCAGGATCTAAGGGACCTGGCCATACTAATGAATCAAGGAGATGATGATGCGAGCTGCTATGAGCGGTTAATGACGGGTACACGAAGCAACTGGTGTTGTATATCTTTTGAAAATTAACTCACAAATAATTTGCCAACATTTACGTACTACGACATAAATAATCCAAAAATTATCTGCAACCACCGATCGTTTTCTGTGCTACAGTTACACAAACTTCATTAATCATTCTATATGACGTCAAAGTCGAGTAACAAACATCCTGCAAATAAGCGTCACAAAATTAGTATGGAGGAAGAAAAACTACTACTGTTAACATATAATGGAGGCCACTCTACACACATTTCCAGTGACTCATCATGAACTACTTAGCCTATTTAAATGTCATGTAAAACAAGCATTTATTGTTCCAATAATTTGTGTTCAAACGACTCAGTAATCAACAAGTGTCAGGGTCACAACGACACCATATCTAAACACAAAACATATTGCACTGGCAGAAAACGACTCAAAAGCCTGCTTTGTGACACTATCAAGTTCTACCATGCAGTGCACTGCACACAACACACATGTCGCTCTACATGCTGCCACATCACTTAATATAATAATAATAATAATAATAATAATAATAATAATAATAAACTGCAATTGGGTTGTCAGCCGGTGGCAGTGGTTATTTTACATGTAGACAAAATATGAAATTGGTTACTAATAAATTTAAGTCGAGAGGGCTACATGAGAAGCATGTAGTGGCAACTTGGAATCTTGGGAAACATCTCAGCATTTTCTTATAGACACAGGGAAACCAAGATAAACTTGTGTCGAGTTGGCCGGTCGCAGGACCTTCCGAATACTGACTTCTAGCCAGCAGTCCGGCATCTAAAGTAAAAACACCAGTACACACATAGTACAGCAAACACGCATAAGATGACAACAATACACACAAGACAACTACAATAATACACACAAGACATAACAAGACACATATAACGACGCAATTTTACCGAGTGTTTTAACATAAATGTAACTTTAGTTTGGTAGAGATAAAGCTCCCTGATGATGGTCATTAAGGACCGAAACATGTAGGAGCGATATTATTGTGTATTTTAATGTAAATTTAAAACTTTTAACCAAGTTAATAAATAGTGCATTTGTTTGTGTGTGAACTATGTAGATTTCAGTAGGTTGATCGCTTACACAGATTCAATAGTAACCAACTCAGTGGCGGAGAGACAGTCCTTCTTGAGTAGTTTGGCTAGTTAACCCTTATCCTGCTAAAGATGGGTCCACAAGTAACGTTACCGCGTAACGGAACACCGTATCGTGACAGCAAGTGTGGACGTGCAGCGTGACGCTGCACGTCCACACCTGCTCCGGCCGTAACCGTATCATCCCTTTGATGTGACGGCCAAATACCGACAGCGCACCGAACAAGCCCGTAACGTGACCGTGTAACCAACTTTTGATACGTTACGCGGTCACGAGCCCCGTTCACACTGTCACGATACGGTGTTATTACGCGGTAACGTTACAAGTGTGGACCCACCTTAATGTGGAGATTATGGTGAGCCCCTAATAATGCCAGTAGATGGCAGATGGGATTTAACTCGGCGTTTAAAGTGTTAATGAACGTTTTCTGCCTTGTGCTAAACTGCAAGGTTGGTCCCTCTATTCACAAGAGTCCATCACCACTAGATCCCGAATACATTACCACTACCCGCTGCGTAACAACACAGAACAGAGCAGTTCTAACCCGTTTCTGAACATTGGTGCATGAATACAGTCCACAACCTCGCACATTTTCCTTGTCCAGTTTCAATATTATCGCTCCATCTGCGCCTAGGTCTTCCGAACAAACTGTGTCTGCAGTTAATAATGCTTCTTGACACCGAGCCTAATAAGCACGCGACACTTACAAATGAACACTAATTACATTACAGACATTAAATTTAAATTACTTGATAGATCATTATGCTCTATCGAACAAAAAGAAAATTACGTCTTGTTTCTCATAAAACTTGTCCACAGCGAGGTACAATCTGATTCAGTTTTCATTGCATAGGGGATTACACAATTACATGTTGGAAAATCTACTCGGTACGTTTTATCTTGCGGGTTCAAATGAACACGCTCAATACTGAAAAATGAGAATGCCATTAAAAGAAACAAAACAGGTAATGTATGTAGACGTAATAATGAGGCGCATTCGTGCAGCCATTGTTGCAGTGATTTCCTCTACAACTTCTGTCCGAAACATTTCTCATTCTAAGAATAATTCAGCGAGATATGATTAAAAAAGGTATTGGGGAGACCTAGGCGTAGATGGGTGGATAATATTAGGATGGATCTCCAGGAGGTGGGATGTGGGTAAATGGACTGGATTGGGCTGGCCCAGGATAGAGACAGGTGGCGGACGCTTGTGAGTG
>Ga0131853_10004293_pt1 | contig 25544 bp, 12 predicted proteins | sample TergutLab28metaG_FD_92764 | JGI IMG/M metagenome (GOLD analysis project Ga0131853, IMG submission 92764) | Labiotermes labralis P1 segment gut microbial communities from Petit-Saut dam, French Guiana - Lab288 P1 (version 2) (version 2) | ecosystem: Host-associated > Arthropoda: Insects >... | reverse complement strand
CGCTTGTGAGTGCGGTAATGAACCTTCGGGTTCCGTGAAATGCGGGGAATTTCTTGACTAGCTGCAAACCAGTTAGCTTCTCAAGAAGGACTCTGCACCATGGAGTAAGTAAGTAAGTATTCTTACATGTTTCAGTTGTAACCTGCAGCCATCCACAGGGAACTATAGTTTGTAGCCGAAAAATGTAGGAGTGCTTGTGTTAGTCAAATATGGATTAAATTAGTTGGTAATAAAATTGGTTATATAAAATAAGTACAGTAGACTTGCTGTCTTCCGTCTTGTTGATTTTGTGGATTAAAGAATACAATTTAAAAGATTCTCGCAGCTCCTCAGACACCAACTTAAAAACATGTCAATGTCAGTAAATGTCAACATATTTTTTCGTTCTTGAAATTACTGAGAGGCAGCACTGGCAAGTCCAACCAACACAGGTGTCTTGCGGTCCGACAATTGCTTACTGCAACTGAATGAAGTTTAACAGCGCAAAAGCTCGTACAAAATAAATATAAATATAGGTGGAAGTGATTCTAAGTCATATCCAAAATGGTGAGGTATAAACTTCACTTCTGTGGCACCAACATTTCATCATCATCATCTTCATGTTCATGAATGGTTAGGCGTGTTTCCTGTTCCTTAATCCTCAAGAAGAAGTTGGTCCCTCCATCTCTTCCTCTGACATCCTATGTGCCTTCGTCCTTTTGGTTTATATTGTAGTGCTTGTTTTGGTAGTCTGTTTGTGTCCATCCTCTGTACATGTTGTAGCCACTTTTCCTGGTACTCTTTTATTTCCTTTACTATGTTCTGTGCTCCCCTTTTTTCCTTAATACATTGATTCTTTTCTTTATCTAGTTTTGTTATTCCAAGTAAGTGTCTCAAAAATTTCATCTGTGCTGCTTCTAAACGTTGTTCCTCTCTTTTCTTCAGTACCCAAGCTTCTGTTTGAAATTTCAACGCTGCTTTAGCTGTAATTTTATGAATTCTTAACTTTGTTCCTTTGTTTTCCAAAATGTCTCTGTGTAGCTCCGTTTATTTTGTTATATGTTTGCAATTTATCTTCTAAATTATTTCTGTATTCTGATATGTGATACCCCAAGTATTTAAAATCTGTTACTTGTTCAGTAATATTGGGTTTACTACAATTATTACCCTCTGTATGTTGTTCCCTCACATTGCCATCGATTTTGTTTTTTTACTAGATATGGCCATTTTATATTTTAGTACCAACATTTAAATGTCAGTAATGATAAAGTAACGTACATTGTCAGGTTGAGACTACAATCCAATTCGAAGCGCTTGCTCTACGACGAGTTGCCTTAGGTTACCAATTTTACATGAAGAGAATTGCGCTCTTCTGGTTTATTACGCGGCGAGTAGTGGTAATTTCGCTTACCACTACTTGCTGCATAATACCCCGGAAAGAGCGCAGTTTTCACCTACTTGGCGGCGGAAGCGCGAAATTACGTAAGGTTACATGAAGACTGCCATATCCCTACAGTAACAAATAAATGAAAATATTACTCTACAGACCCTAAATCATAAATTAAATTTCAAATTGTATTACTGGGTCCAGTTTCTGGAGAAGTATATTTGTGTGATGGCATTCTGGCGGGAAAGAGTGAAGGAAGGGTGCTACGAAATTCATTCAAACACGAGCGATGTGAAAGTACACAGTGAATTCACTTCCTACAGGATAAACACCAATGGCGAATTATCGTGGATATGGCCAAGAGGGTTTCAAGTATCATGAAAACCGGGGAAACCCTTGGCTAGGCAAGAGACTGTTGGCTTATCAAGAAAGAATTTTATTTCGTGGACTTACATAGGCATTTGGGAAGTGTGATAGCCCTCGTCTTCTTCCTTTATAACATGATCTAGAAAAACCGATTGGTTCCTTTATTAACTTTATTAACATAATTATTGTTATAGGACGTGCCAAACAATCGATTTTTTAAATTTTGTACCATTACTGATCACTATGGCCTGGAGTCGACACAGCCTCTGACAGAAATGAGTACCAGGAGCATTTTCTGGGGCTAAAGGCAGCCGGTGCGTAAGGCTGACAACCTTACCACCATCCTGTGACGTTGTCATGAAATCTGGGAGCCTTAACTTCCTGGAACTCTCTGGGCCACTTCAGGCCTGTAAAGGGATTGCTTTACCTTTACCTTTACCTTTACCTTTACCATTACAGATAATAACGTTGGTTTAAGAGGAATGACATAGACGGAAGCTGTAGAAAATTTAAAATTAGACACTATTTGTATGTCTCACCAAAAGTCATAGGGTGATTATTTCAAGGAATATGAGATGGGTAGGGCTTGCGGCACGTATAGAGTTTTGGAGAGGACCCCTAAAGGAAGGAGACCACTTGGAACAACTTGGCTTATATGGAAGATAGTAAAATGGATCTTAGAGTGTTGAAACTGGAAGGCATGGAATCGCTTAATCTGGCTCAGGACAGGAACAAATGGCGGGCTCTTGTGACACTTTAACGAACCACGAGGTCCCATAAAATGCAAGGAATTTCTATGCTAACTGAGAGATCAAGAACAATGCTCTTTGGAGTGACATGAAAACAGACAATGTAGGAAATGTGAGGATAGAGCCAGAATAGCATAACTAGATATGCATCCGCACATTTCTAACCCGAACAAGGAGGCAGCTGGTTACTTCGAGAAATCGTAAACAGTTACAAAATTACGATACGTCACGTCTCAAGACCTTAAGGCAAATCTTATAATGCTTTGAAAACCTCAGACAACACAGCCCATCGGAAGTCGTATTAAATTTCTAATATCCGTACTGCAGGAGTTTATATAATATTTCCAGTGAAGTTTCCAGTCGTGTGAGGTGTTACGCCATGTCGACTGGCATATTCTTACTGACGTTTTGAAGGACCGTGGAGAAATTCTTATAATAAAACCAACTAGATGCATTAATTTCTCAAATCTATTTTTGGAATAAAAGTCTACAAGTTTCGGACAGCTCCTCTGTCCATCATCAGGAGTTTTTCACTGTACACACAGCAATGGTATATCAAGACGTTCCGTCCTGATCCTGCTCGCAAGCTGCCAGCAAACCAGTATGACATATATCATTGCTGTGTGTACAGCGAGAAACTCCTGATGATGGACAGAGGAACTGTCCGAAACATGTGGAGTTTTATTACAAAAATATATTTGAGAAATTAGTGCATCTAGTCGGTTTTATTATAAGAATTTCTCCACGACTCACGGTCACCTGAACGCAAAAAAAAAAAAGATCGTGGAAACTCTTCTTTGACTGCTTGGCCCTGAATACGAAGACATCAGATCCTTCAAATTGCCAGTAACTACCTACCGACATGGCGTACCAAACAGGAAGACATACATCACCAGCAAAGTTTGAACTTCAAATCTCACAACACCGGAAGGAATTTTTAAATTTACAATGAAATGAAGCAAATCAAAATTACACTATCTTATTATTTTGTAAATGTTATGCTGTTTAGCTGTGTTTTCATAACAGTTTAATAGTAGTGTGTGTGTTTGCTGTAGTACCCACGCTATTTCACCGATTTCCATCAAACTCAGTACTGTAATCGTGCACTACCTCATGTCCCTCAGCAACACATGACTTCCATATATTTTATCTAAATTAATCGGTAAATTTGCATTAAGGACATCGATTAGTGGGGTGATATAGTATTGGTGAGTGTGGCTGATAGGCAAAGGTACTGGTTATTAAATAACACTGATATTAAATTTAGACACAAAGTCTCAGTATTGGCAAAAAAATAAAGTTGTTAGTGGATGCGGCCTTTTGTAAAACTTGACTCAACATATAGAAGACATCACGAAGTGCAAGAATGAACATATAATGAATACAATCATATACGTCAGCAGTACTTATTTATTAAAACATAGGCTACACGTTTCGGCCCAACATTAAGTCATCCTCTGGCTTGCGGCATACAAGTCATAGGTGCTGAATAAAAATGCGTAGCATTTTATCCAGCCAAAAATAGATACTTACCAGATTTTATGTATTCTTACGACTGTCAAACATATTGGGATCACACTATACGCACAGCACCTATGACTTGTATGCCGCAGGCCAGAGGATGACCTAATGTTGGGCCGAAACGTGTAGCCTATGTTTTAATAAATAAGTACTGCTGAAGTATATGATTGTATTCATTGTTGACTCAATATAAAGTGAGAATATGAATCAAAAATATATATTAGTTTTACTACACGTGTTCAAAATATTCCTAAACTTTCATGACAATTTTATCACTTCTGAGTTTAGACGTCGCTGTTCTTAGACGTCGTATAACTGAAATTGTTATTCAGTTCTTATAATACCAAAAATATTCCCTTCTAGTGTAATTTAAAACGCGTGCCCCTACAACAAAATTCCAAATTTCACAATCACATAAAATAATAGATTTGTGATTTATGATCTTTAGATATGCGGATAAAATATGCTGGAATGGTTGCATGCAATTACATACAGACTTTTATCATCCCTTAATGTCGTAATTCAAATAGGTCTAACATTTAACGACACAGATTTCAGGATTTTGTCCATCATTTATTTTGAAATAAACACACTTTTCCTTTTCACACCTGACAAGAGGAGAGGCTCCTATCCGGGTGGTTCCAAAATTAGTAGCTAAATTCTTTCAATGGACAGTTCAAGAACCCAGTAACACGAAGCGTAATGTACGTAATTTTCTGTTAGTAACATTCTCGTATCTAAACCGGTATTAAACAATACATTTTTCGGTCTTGATTTGTGCGTTGAGAAAAAAGAGTTTAACATTACATTGTATATATTTTTGACTGTAAAAAACAGAAGTCTATTATGTATTACAATGTAGTAACAGTCGCAATAACGCCAAGACACAGGAGTACGAATAAGTTACATTCCGGTTCTGTGGTTTGGCCCATTTAGTTTGAATAACAACGTTAATGTTATGTAACACAATGTGGCTTATACGCGATGGAGTAGTGAGGAAGTTTCAGAAGGGGTATAGGTCGCTCCCACCATTATTTCACTGTATCCTGAACTTTTGAAATAGATCGAGAGGCGGGGTTAGTTCCCCATGATCACTGTTGTGAAAACAACTGCTCAACTTTTTAACATTTTATGACTAATCAGTTTCTAGAAGCAAATGAGAAACCGAGTTCACACACCGAAGAAAGATTTGAATAGCACTGAAGGGGTAATGAAGGAAAAGAAAATGTTGAAATAAAAAAGAAAGTTTACGCAAAACATATTAATCCGCATGCGGTTACTCCACCCTTCCTTTATTCGCCACTCCATCCTCCCCAGATTGCTGCATTATTTCGTTCAGATGAATGAAGGCGTAAGAAAGAGAGCGAGGTGGGAAAATTTAGTAGTGTGGTCAGGTTTATAAAACCCTGTGGAATGCATGATAAGGAGCATACGTTTTAAGTTCCACGCTATAGCAGCGTCTTGGCAGGCCACTTCGATTGCTGTTGTGCAACGAGTTTTGAGGCATACTACACAGTGACGTAACAAAGGTACTCTAGAACAGAAATACTGTAGTAATTAGCGTTTTATAAACGTAGATACATTTTTATTGGATAGCAACCTGGAAGACAAAAGGTTCTGCACCGAATGATAACAAGCATTTCCTGACCTCAATCTGCTCTTAATTTCTTCCGGAATAGAATTTTGAATTGTTAAAGTTGTTCCCAAATATTTAAATCTTCCACCATCTCGAAGGTACTATTATCAATCCTCACACTCTGAATTCTTCCTGCATTCTGATCTCGAGATATGGCCATGTACTTAGTTTTATCAGCACTTATTTCCAGTCCTAGACCAGTCCTAGACCTAGGCGTAGATGGGTGGATAATATTAGGACGGATTTCCAGGAGGTGGGATGTGGGTATATGGACTGGATTGGGCGGGCCCAGGATAGGGACAGGTGGCGGACGCTTGTGAATGCAGTAATGAACATTCGGGTTCCGTGAAATGCAGGGAATTTCTTGACTAGCTGCAAATCAGTTAGCTTCTCAAGAAGGACTCTGCACCATGGAGTAAATAAGTAAGATACATTTTTACACACGCATAGGACTAATAGAATAAAAGAAATGAGAATCGCATAAAAACAGGGCGATGTGCATTTTCTAAATGAATTCTTGGTAAATTCAAATTCCTTAAAATCCATGAAACATGTTTACACCAGTCAAAGAAATTTCTTTAATTTTTAAAGATTTCCTCAACTGACAGCAGAAATAAGTAACAACATTTCGCGAAGATAAACCACATGACCAGTATATTCATTGTAGCCGAACATTTTTTATATATTTGTTTCTTAGGTTTGCTGGCGTTAAAATGGGCGATGGTGTAGAACATGTAAACCCTCGTAAGCATCTGCCGAACACTACACGTATTTGTTAGAGAAAACCAAAAGCTACATGTTTCGGCAGTATAAAGCTGTACAGGATTCACAACCAGGAGTAACGTGCAAGAACGCGAGAAAAGTTATTAAAGAATCCTATCTCAAAATTACCGCATTCAGTACTCACCCAAACAAGATTAATCCATCATGTTATACTAAAACGCTCTGTTTAATATTCGTGATAATTGAATAATGAATGCGAAAACTTTGAGATATCAGTCTTGAATAATGCCATCTGCATGACTTTACATTACACCTTCTTGTATATCTTCTACTGCACGATGTTGTCACAGCTAACAGCCAGAAACATGTAGCTGTTGGTTCTCTATAAAAAACACTTGTTGTGTTCGACGAGCACTTTTAGTAATTAATGTATTAATGAGTCACATGAAGAACATATTCATGGAAAATATAATTTTGAACAGAGACATTCACTTCCTTGTTCGTATTTAGAGTGACGATGTTCATTTATCTTCTTTTCTGCTGTCGTTGGTATGTATGTTATACAGCAAGCAAGAAAAAGTTATTCGAAAGTGAAGGGTTATAAAAGGATTAGTGTGACGGAGTTGAAAGGCAATGCGACGAACGTAATGTTCGGATTTACATAACAAGTCCAAAGAAATATGATAGGCTGCAACATAAAAATATAAAGTGCCCCCCCCCCCAAAAAAAAAACAGGAGTAAAAGGGTTAAATTTAAATCAGACAGCCGTTCTCCGATAAACATAAGTCTTCATTTCGCAACTGTTTTCTGGCACGAAGCATTCCAATAAATGTTCATTCATCCTCAGAGCAGCAGAACAATAAAACAGCACGACATGTCAGATTTCCTTGGATTGCGTGCTGATGGCAAGACAGCCAATTACGACGGTAGACCCATTAGCACATTTTGCTGCTGGCATGATACTCACAGTTAACTGTATCTCCCCCTCTGTATTCCTGTAATTTATCTTCATTAATCATTACTCGAATGATGCTTGTCTCATCATTTATATTTCTGATCCCAGAAATATGAGATTTAAGATGTATAGCCTGTTCATTATACCCTATAAAATTCATGCTGTCTGTATACATGCAGAATTAGGGGATAGAATCGTTTATCAAATGGGCTTTAGTGTTGGGTTGTAATTCAGAAGCAGTACGTAATTAGGGAGAGGAATTAACCTTCGGAAAGTGCAGGCAGGATTCTCTTCGTCCATAACTATTTCATGTCTAACCCTTTAAAGCTTAGTGGTGTCGGTATCATGGCCGCGCGATATGCGGCCGCTCGCCTGCTGAGATGTGGGTTCGAATTCCACTGGGGGCATGGATATCTGTCTGTTGTGAGTGTCGTGTGTCGTCAGGTAGAGGTCTCTGTGACGAGCTGATCACTCTGCCAGAGGAGTCCTACCGATTGTGATGCGTCCTTATGCGTATGATCTAGAAACCTCGTGAATGAGGAGGCCCTGGCCCAGAGGGGGCTGTCGCGCCAAAAAAAAAACACGAAGCCTAGTGGTAAATAGATGTACTCCCTGTTGTAGCACTAAGAATGTCTGCCATTTGCCACACAAGGTATTTATATTTTATACGCTTCTTACAACAAACAATGATTGTTCCTCTTAAGCACATTAAACAGAAGATCTTCTTAAAGGAAACGGATTTTGCCTATTGTGTGACAAAAATAAAGATTGAATTTGATAACAAACAGATACTTCAAGATGGAGGTTCCTTCGAAAAGTCGGGACCTGTAGGCAGTGACGCGGCGTCATGTCGTACAAGGACGGAGATATAAAGTTGTTAAAACTGATAGTTTTCTAACGTAATAGTTAACCTTCTTTTTGGATACACTTTATGGGAATTTGATTGACGTTGTTAATTTAAAACTTTCCGACTTTAAATTTTATGTATATATATATATATATATATATATATATATATGTCAGACGTCTAGGTTCGGACACAAATGGTTTTGCCGGACACATTTCAGTTTGCAGCCTTCATTAAAGTGAAACAATTTGCAGCACTAAATGAAGTAATTTTTCTTTTAACCTGTTCAAAATGTGGGACTTGGCAAGTAGGTTATCACTGCAATCATTAAATAAATTCCAGGTTGGCAACTTTCTTCAATGTGTTACGCCTCTCTACTAATCTCTAATAACTAATCAATTTGTTCTTGCTGTTCGTCTGAAGCTCGTTAACTGTGTCTTCAAAATATTCCCATTGTTGTGTTCCCGTAACATTTATTAGCTTCTTGTCTTCAGTTGCTCCTGTTATTTCTACTCTTTAAACATCGGGTTTTTTGACCTGTATCTTCCTCACGAAATAATGTGGAATGCCAACTTGATGCAGCAAGGTAATCTTATTAACATATTCTTAGGTCGACATGTTTCGGGTACATACGCCCATCATCAGGAGCATTAGATGTTGAGTTGCAGCATATGGTTTTCTGCAACGAGTTTTTGGATGGGTGGTGGTCTTGAGAGCCGCTGCGTAAGTCGTGTGTACGGTGCGGATGGTGCCGTGCGACTCGCATGGCACCATCCGCACCGTACACACGACCTACCCAGCGGCTCTCAAGACCACCACCCATCCAAAGACTCGTTGCAGAACACCATATGCTGCAACTCAACATCTAATGCTCCTGATGATGGGCGTATGTACCCGAAACATGTCGAACTAAGAATATATTAATAAAATTACCTTTTTGCATCAACATCAGGTTGGGAGTCCACATTATCTCTTTAAATTTGGACTGCAATTATCTTGCTTCATTGAATTTAATAATTAAAAAAAAAGTTCATAAGGACCATACTTTTTTTTGCTTCAGCTCTTAATAACATAAATTGCCTTTGGATGGAGTATGACACTCCTTTATGCTCAAGTTTATTGTCAATAATAAAAGGTTAAGTGATTCCGTTACAGGCCCGGTGTGGCCCAGAGGGTGGGTAGAGGTATTGCTCTATTCTTCCATAGCCGCAGCACTAGAAGGGGATGAGTGGTCAGCAGCATGCCTCGGCCGCACTTTACCCCCGGGAAAGACCCGGTACCCATTGTACGGGAGACTGGGTGGGCCCCAGGGCGGGTCTGGACGGGCGGAAAATCTCGTCCCCACCGGGATTCGATCCCGGACGGTCCAGCCCGTAGTCAGTCGGTATACCGACTGAGCTACCCGGCCCATATTGTCAATAATAGTAATAATAATAGTAATAATTCTTTATTTACTTTTGTCCTTGCCTAATGGGCCAGAGGATTTACACTCGTGCGAGTAAAGGTTCAGGCATTGTGCAATCAGGGAGTGTAATAAACTTCTGTAATTGTTACCCTTCCCAGATATTTCGCTGCGCACACTGGTACGTAGTTACCTGCTTTTTGCAGGAGCTTGCTGCCTTCATCCTTAGTTCAGTCCCCGCAGATGGGCGAGGCAAATTCCTCCGAAATTTTGGCACCTAAATACCAGTCTATACGGCGTTGTACCCTAAGATGACTGGAATCATCATCCTCTGTAAGAATCTCAAGCCTCACCCATATATTTTTTGCAACCTCCTCAGCCCATGAGTGTGCCTCTTTATTTAACTGAAAATTTCAAAATTATAGATATCGATCTGGCTGATTTAGGAAAAATTCTGCAAACAAATCGTGTTACGCAGTAGGCCTGCCTTCATATCTTGATACTTCTAGCAGTTCGTAATGAATTAAGAGCGGAACGCCTTATGTGGACATCATGTATCCACTCCTGCGTGTGACCTAGTACCGGCGACTACACCGTCCGTCAGATTTTCATTATATTCAGCATATGGGTTCTTTACACAAAGTCGTCCAGGAAGCAAGAGAGTTTCATGAAAATCGTCTCACGGGGCCATGCTTTACCTAAAGGCGTTAAAACATTTCTTCCAGTAATTTCAGTAAATCGATTTGGGAGAAATTTACCATTGAAAATTTCTTCCTAATAACGTTCAAAATTCACGAGTTTCTTAAAAATCATGCAGTGAAAACCACACTTTACTTCGGGGCGTGAATAAAATTTTTCCCGTAATTTCTGTATTTTTCGTCCGATTTGGAAAGAAGTAAGTACAGGGGATTTTCACAAAATTTTGAGTGACTTTAAATTTCGTGAAAATCGGCGCAGTAAAAGCAATACCTTACATAACGGCGTAAATTAATTTAAACAAGAGCTTTTAATATCTATTATCAGATCTGGGTAAAATTCAGTATCAAAGATATACACGTAACAACAATTTTGAACACTCTACGTTTGATGAAAATCTGCGCAGGGAAGTTTGGACTTTACTCATGGGCGTAATTGAACTCCCATTTTCTGTTACAACATGATCTTGATAAGTTCTTGTAGTCAACGGTGTCAAAACTATCAGCGATATCAATACGGTAATCGGGCAAACTTGTTTGTGGGTGGGAAGGGTGATTGCGCTACTGAATGGTGAGCATGAAATTCACGAGGTGATACGCGTGTGGAAAGTTAGTGACTGTATAAAGAAAACTTTTATGAAAATGACGTATAAAAACATGGCGACTGTGCGAACAACTACAATGACAGGACGGAAAATGAATGGATGAGATTTGACCCCATATATTTGCATGTCGATATGTTACAAAGAAATACTATTACGTCCAGTAGTAGTGAAGTCAAAACTAAAATGTGTAAGCCTTAGAATCTTCTAAATCCAGTACAATGAATATTAGCATTTAAGTTTTTCTTCACAGTCACACCGTGCATCTTGATAATATCAAGTATTTTATTATCCAACTGAATGCACAACTAGATTATTCTAAAAACTGTTAAAACTTACATTAAAATGTTTGTGCTTTGCTAAAGTTATAATTATTATAATAGTCAGTTAAAATACGTCGTTATGGAATTAATTTAGTCGCGTGGCTGCATGTTGGTGTGTTTAAAGTGCACAGTGTATTGGAAGACTGTATTAGTCTGTGCACTCTACACACACCAACAAGGACTGGATAAGTATGCAGCCACACGACCAAATTATTTCCATAATGACGTATTTTAACTGACTGTCATAACAATTATAACTTTAGCAAAGCACAAACTATAAGCTCCCTGATGATGGTTGTAAACCGAAACATGTAGGAGCATTTTAATGTAAATTTGTATGTACGTTTCAACAATTTCTAGAACAATCCAGTTGTGCATTCAGCTGGATAATAAAAGACTTGATAGCATTTTAAGTGTCTGTGTTTCGTCACGTCAATTTTAACACTGTGCAATTTTGTGTATGTGCGCGTGTAAGTAGCTCTAGAATTATACGTGATCTATATGCTCGGTGCATATGCGTGACACATAAAACAATACTGTTGATAAAACCTCACGAAGTCTTGAAGTGTTACGTATTTTTGTGTACTTAAAATTGAAACATGTAATAAATCAACTAACAAAACAGACTGATTCTAGGTATTATATAGACAATTACAGATTCTCCCTACATAGTAGATTTTGTTAGTTTGATTTATTAAATAATGTCTGATGGCATGAAAGTTTAAGTATTCTACGATGTGCCGTCTTGATCTTCAGGCTAGTCTAGGAATTCCACTCAGCTTGGACTAAATCGAAGACAAAAAAAGAAAACCCTCCGAAAAGCCAGCAAAAATTTAACCTACAAATCTGTAAAACTTCGTAAACCAGAGGAGGACAACTGTCAGCTACATCCCTGTGAGACCCTAAATCTTATCAATGGGGGCCTATAGTTAATGTTCTAACACGCGCTTTTTTTACTCCACAGAAGACACTGTCGACATGGCAGGCTCATCTGTGACCTGCAGTTTTCTAGGCTTCCTGCTTCTTGCAGGCGTAGCATTTTGTTATCCAGTAGATGAAGGAGACAGTGAGCTGATAGAATCGACTGTACGCGAAGTCCGAGCCCTTCCTCCTCCAGGTTTCGATCTCCAGGCTGCTAGTACCGGTGGCCATCACGGTTCCCACTCTGGGGGAGGCGACCATGACGTAGGTTACCTACGTTCCAAAAACAGCAAAGGCGACGACGGCTATCAGAAATTCGATAGCTACCACAAGAAGGATGGCGATGCATACGGCTACGAGACGCATTCTTCCTTCGGCAAGGCCACCGGAGGTCAGACAGGAGGATCTTTCCACCACAGCGGCTCCTACAAGGACGGACACAGCGATGGAGGTCATTACGAGGGCGCCCACTCTGGGGCATCTGATGACGGTGGACACGCATTCGAATATGCAGCAGGGTCAGGTGACGGGGACCATGAGGGTGCTGGCACCTATAGCGCTGCAGTGGCAGATGCGGAATACTTCCATGGGGGTCACGACGGTGGGTCCGGAGAACACCATGCAGAGCACTACTCAGGTCTGGAGGGGGGTCATCACATCGGGGGCGGGGAGCACCACAGCGCTCACTACACGTCGGGTGAGGGCGATTAGCACGGAGAATACCATCGCTGAGAAACAAATCTGATATGTTTGGAATTATGAATAATGATCGAAATGCCTAGGACAGTTCACATTTTTAGCGTGTTAAGGACAGTCCTTTAAATAGTCAACTAAGTATTATAAAAAGAAGTACCTGAGATGCAGTCATAAAACTGGGATCACTACGTGCTTGAAATTATAAAGTAAACTGCCAGAGTGCAAGTTTAACTGATATTCTCTTCTAATGGACTGAAGGTGTATTGTACGTACTGCAGTAACATAAATTCTCACACTATGTACATTACAAAATTGTACTTACAATTTGACCGTCACGATTATGCATCTCACGATATCTACCGTTAATTATACAATGTCAGCGCTGTATAATTATTTGGTTTTCATTACTGGTACGGCGTTCCGTGTATATCCATTAATTATAATGTGGATTTTGTTACTGGGCGTGATGGCATCATGCGGTAAGTTGTATTTCCCACTTTTTGGAGATCCTTACTTCCTCCACAACCAAGTTAAAGACGAGACCATCACCCGGACAAGCATTAGCATTCAATCACCACGAAGATCCAACATTCTAATCCACAATATATTTCTGTGTTTCTGTTCCCAGATTATCCCACATTGATTCGTATGTTCAGTACGATAATGTAACACTCTTATGTATAGTCCAAACGTTACTTCGGATGTATGTGTGCTTTACCTATGTACATTGTTACTGAATTGTTATTTATTGTTATTAAAGTTGTTGATGGCGAAGAGTTTGAACTCTATTGAATTAATTACACAAGCAGTCTAACTTGCAAAAAATGACAACAGTAACGGTTGTATTCATTCATTTTTGCCTCTAGCTAATTAACTCTATGAAGGACGGTCGTTATCGAGAAGCTAAGAGTACCTCAGGTACCCATTCAAATCCCTGCATTTTGTGGAACCCTCAAGTGCAATAGCGTGTTTACGATAGCCTGCCATTTATCCCTATCTGAATAGATCAATACATTCTGTACCTCTCAGGTTATTTCCGGAAGATACATTTTGATATGGGGGACCGCGGTAGCATAGTGGATAAGGTGCTGTGCTAAAAATCGGAAGGTCGCTGGCTCGATCCCAGCTGGTGTCAGTGGATTCTTCATTGACATAAAATCCTTCCGATCGCACTATGGCACTGGGATCGACTCAACCTCTAACAGAAATGAGTATCAGGACTATTTCCTGGTGGAAAAGGCGGTCGGTGCGTAAGGCTATCCTACCACCATCCTGTGCTGTTGTCACGAAATCTTGGAACCTTAAATTCCTGGAAATCTCTGGGCCACTCCGGACATGTAACGGGACTGCTTTGCTTTTACCGTTACCTTTTAAAATAACGCCCCTTCTAGGTTGAGGTCTTCCAAGTTGATTTTTTCCTTCACCAGGTCTCCCTTTTGTTATCGTTTGTATGAACAGCCGGGTGGATAAAAATACACGCTTCCAGGACCCTTTCCTGTATGTTTGCAATTAACATCTTTCTTCACTATTTGCACTTTCTGCAGTTTGTGCACTAAGTAGTAAATTTCCTTACAATTGTAGGATCGATATGCATGTCCACTTGGCCAAGAGTTCTAAAAAAAAATATTGTAATATCTTACGGTTTTATTTCAAGAACCCCTTTCGATACTGCAGACATGACTAGGAAAAAGTAACAAAAATCATAAAAATCAATGAAACCGACAAACTCAGACCTTTTACACTGTGTTATACTGGATTATGACACCGTTCAGCCTGGTACATGATTATCAAAGTTTCTAAGAATTATAATGTTTCCAAGTTTGGTACAGAATTTTAAATATCTGGGAGGGAAGTATTGTGCTTGGTGTGTTCAGTCTGAATGTGTCGAAATCTTAACATGTAGGTGAAAATGTTTAACGTTTAGTACTCTGTACATAAAACACAAAATAACCACATGAGAAGTCTTACTGCTTCTGTTAGTTCACAAAGGTTCAGAAGACATTTTCTTTGTGGAAGAAAAATTACTGATTTTCAAGCAAAATCACAGGCATTCGTCTTATGTCCTTTATAGGTGTTTATACAGCTCATTTCTCCATCACATGAGTTTGAGTCATTTAAGATTGAGTGTACAGTCGAACACACTTCATTCCTTGTCAGCGCTTTACGGGTTTTCAAGCGAACCTACTTAGCTTCCAGCTGGTTTCAGGAAGAATATTTTCTATAAGTTGATAACTTCAAAGTAATATTGGGTTCCTCTATATGTTGTTAGAAATTGCCAACTCATGTATGCACTTCAAATACAAACACAAAAAAGAGAAAGGTTAGGAAAGCTATCCACGGAGTAACAATTCTTGCGCCTTTCTATAGCTTTTTTAATTACCTCGGAAACAGTTTCGATAAGGAAACACTGTCCCGGCAATAAAACGGGTTCTTTATTTTTCCTCTACACATTGGTTAAAAAACCAAATTCACTGCTACACTCAAGACGCGAGCAGAACCGAATTTAATTCTGTAGATAATGCCTCTTATTTTAACCAAAATTCAAAAGAACGCACAAAATTTTGTGAAACACTCGGATATATGCGTTATAAAAATCCTCTCAACATTTCTCATGTCGCACTCATACGGACACACAGACAAACACTGCACGTTGAAATAATTTTATTTCATGCAGTCGCTCAGAAAGTAACACGTGACAGCCTAGACTTCAGCTTTTACACGTACTTTCATGCTGCAGAAATAAATGTTACTTCCAGCAACGCCAACGCGACTGGCGATACTGAATGCAGTCAAACTGTTACTATAATACCGACACTTACTAACCTACAGTTTGCAGTAGTTTATCATTTTTTTTTGTAGTGTGCATCCCGTTGTTTTATACAATTTGAAAGACAAAAATAAATATATTTATTTTCAGTCAAACAAAACGCTATTTTATTATTTAACTTATAGGCCTTAAGTTTCGGTCATTACAACGTCATCAGGCTACAATGTCATGCTAATTGTTTTTCTCTTAACATTTCCAGTAGGAACTGAATTTTCAGATAGGTTACTCCTGCCTTCTTCTAAACTCTTAAACTGCTTCTCATTTACACTCTAAATTGACGATGTATAAAATTAGCAGCTGACAACGTGACATTATATTACCCAAATCAATAAGGGATAATTCGATAATTTTCACAATTATAAGTACTACCTTACAATCAAAGATAGAGACATAAACAGAAAGCAGTCAGTAGCAATGACGAACTTACGGACAGCTAATCAAACACCAGAGCAGGCTACATTAGGAACATAGTAAGAAGTATACAAACTTTCATTCACAAAGGCATGAGTTGCAATCGGATTTCGAACTGAGGACTGCATCAGCGCCCTCCTGGAAGTCTCCACTACACAAAGTTTTTTGATGCCACCATTTCTAGTTCCGGTCCAAGCGACGTTAAAAGTACTACTATGACCGTAGTATCTTGCAGTTCGTAAGCACAGGAAACGTTTGTTTAGAAATCTAATATTAAAGAAATCTGAAGTCAAGATGGCAGCGTTTAAGTAGATATTAAAGAAACGGGACTCAGAATGGTTCATCAGGCTGAGGTTAGGTTAGGTTAGGTTAAGTTAGGTTAGGGTAAGTTAGGTTAGGTTAGGTTAGGTAAGAACGACGACCTCGTCTGGACACAGTTATGAAATGCTTGAAATTTCCGAACATTAGCTTCTCAAGAGGAATTGCAACAATGAGTTGGTTTTTACTGTTCGTATGAGGCGCAATTCTGTCTACCACATTTTCCAAAAACTAAGCTGTATAATTAATATCACTGTTGTTTGAAGTGTTCCTGTAGGGCTATAGTATGATCACAAGAGTGGAGCAAATAAATTGTTCTCAAAAGGAAAATATAACCAGAGATCAGAATAGTCTAACCAACTAGTTGCAACAATAACAATTTATTAATAACTTCAAACAGCTCAACATGCTTCGGTCGATAATTTCGCCCATCCTCACAGCTTGTGGTATAATGCACCGACGATGCTGCAGGCAACATCGTCGGTGCATTATACCACAAGCTGTAAATAAAGTCTAGTTCTACTGAGGATGGACGAAATTATCGACCGAAACACGTTAAGCTGATTGAAGTAATTAATAAATTATTATTTAATCTAGTTGTTTGTTTACATTATTGTGTCAATGATGCACGGTCACACAAATATCAAATCAGAATTGTCAAATTTCGCCTTTGGAATATTAGCGGGTTTTACATTAGTTTCCTGGTTCCATACGCTGTCAATGCATCACTGTGCCGTTAGCTGGCCCATATATAGCTGCACTGTATCTCCCAGTACGAGGTATTTGACAGTTTTCCTGCAAATGTTTCTTCCTTGAAATTAATTTTCTAGGTCCTTCAAAAGAATTTTGTAAAATGCTTCTACTGTCTGTGAATTTAGATATTTGCATGTAATATAGGTGACAAATTTGTTGATTTCTTTGGTATATTATTGGAAAGATAAATAAAAATTTTCTTCTCACAAGCGAGCCTTTCCTCCGGACAAGGTTATTACATGTATCTGTTGTCAATAAATATTTTATTGAGACACTAAGCACTATAAATTTAAAGCACGAAAATCACGAATTTATTTTTGACATTTCAAGTTGTGCTTTTCTCAGCGCTTCGTTACAGATTGAAGATATTAACAACTTGTGGGTTAATATACACTCTCATTCTGCACCACCGCCAATAGTATTCTGTACGTGCACTGTATTAATTCGGAACTCTGATTCGAACGAATGCATAGAGCGTAAAACCTTTGAATACTATATTCACATGTCCCCTCCTACATCTCTACCTTACCCTATTTTACTTGATCATGCTTCGGTAAACAGTGTCACTACCTTACGATAATGGGACTCAAAGTAACTGGTGACGCAAGGCAAAATCTTGGAGGTAGGATCTGTAGCAGTCGCTGCTATCTTACGAGGCACATGTTCCCATAATCTAGAGCCTCATGTCTCTTAACTTCGCTTGCTGTATAATCAAGGACGTCGGTATGCGGGAACACGAAACTTTATACTGGAGTAACAATATTCTCCTGGATATTTCTCCAGCTCCTACAAATGAGTTCTTGTACTTCCCTAAGACTTTTTTTTTCCTGTAGCGCTGCAGCCCAACGCGGGCCGTGTTCTCCTACTTCTTGAGGTTTCTAGACTACACAAAAAACGATGTACCACAGTAGGTAGGACTTACTCTGGTCGAGTGATAAGCTCGTAGGTGAGACCTCTACTTGACAACTTACAATATTCTTAACATACATCCATGCACCCGGAGTGATTTGAACCCACAGTCTCAACAGGCGAGCGACAGCAGACCTACGCCTTAGATCGCGCGGCCAAAGGGACCGACTCCTTTAGACTTAGATGTAGGTGTGTAGTAAGTTCCAAGACATTCCCTTTCATTTCGCAAGGAAGCAAGTTAAACGCAATACGGTTTCATAATCTAGAACCACATATTTTGTAGGTCCCCCCACCATATTAATTCCTGACTAATGTGGTATAGTCTATTCATTTTAGGCGCGTTTGTTGTGGACACGTATTTACCAGATCGACGAGTATCCACATCATGCCCGTCTGTCCGTCCGTCTACAACACAACAAAACAAATTTTCACTCTCTTAAACAGTAATATATTGTCAGTTGATTAAATTGCAATGTACGACTGTGGATGGACGTAACCTTCATTCTGCGTCCTTCCCAAATGTTTATTCACAACCACCTTCCAAGAAACTGCACGTAGTATGTCCGTGCTTTCATAGAATAAGGAAATCCATGTAGCAGAATTCCTCTTCGGAACCTAACAATAATTCAGTCCGCAATGTAATATTACACCTTTGAAGGAAACCGAGAGATTATTAGTTTTGTAAAAATCAGGCACATCAGTCTACTGTCAGTTAGGTTAACCCAGTGTATATTCGCACTACCATCTTTCCTAATTGCAGCCTCTCATTTTCCCCTAAATACTCTTCAGGTATTCCGAAGAAAATTTTCTATGCATTTCTTATTATGCATACGTGTTTCATGTCCCCGAACATCTCGTCCTGCCTCTTCTGTTCACTATAATATTACACGTAGCAGAACTTGTAAAGTCCTCCTGCATCCATTGTCTTTCAATATTGAATAACTACAAAGACAGGATATGACGTGTTACAGAGTGTTCTATGTTAAATAAAAATACGTAGGGATTATATGTTTAGGAACCGAACAACCTGACTGATATGAGCTGCACTAGCCCATATATGTTATAAAAAATAAGATGGCACAGATAACACTGTTCTCCGTATTCGAAAAAATCTTTGACATCAGAAGTTATCGTCTTTTATAATATATTCCGTAAAAAGAATTGTTATTTCTCACATAACTATAGAGCTTCTATGGAATTGTGCTAACACGTGCAATAAAATTTACTGGAATGTCTTACAAGGTCTCTTGGTTTGTATAGTAAGTCCATGCTCGAGAATAAAGTACTTACAATCTGGGAACAAGACGGAGGACATCAACGAGGAAGAGGGTCCTGAATACTGACGGACATTAAAACCATTACTTCCCTTTTGCGTTCTTTGCATTTCTGGGCGGGGCAGGTCTTAACGACGCGACAATTCGACGGGGCAAACACTCATCAGGATGCAAACTGCTGTGCCTACAGTATGGAACAGGGAGACGTTGACGAGTTCTAAAGGCGATTCGAAAGGCTGATGGCAAAGAATGTAGAACACGAGCACAAGAATATCGGTTGGGACGATTACATTAGGCCTGCAGCCGTTACTGTAGGGGAAACAGGGGGCGAAACACATGCTCTTGGAATCTGAAAATGAATAAGAGGCATCCATTCTAAAAATAATTGCTAGCACAGCGCGTATTTTTGTTTACGTTTATGTGTCAAGGAGAAAAATAATGTATGTGTTTGAATTGACATCATCACCACGGCAATTCATATACACACTGATGCTTACCGGTTTTGTACTGTGCGTACGTCGACACAAAAGCAAATGTTCTGATGAACAGTTAAAAGTACGTAAAACATTGAAATAAATGGTACATTGTCAAAGACTCTGAAGAAGATTTCAACTGAAAAGAAAATATTAGTGTACTGAAGAACAATATATTTCTGACTGCTTACTTTAATGTAAATTCAAACTAATGTCAAGGATTAGAATTTTAAATTTACTAATGGAAAACACTAACTTTCTTGTAATTCTCGAAAGCGACCGAGATTGGTGTGAAAAATAAGACAATTGGGACCTTTACGAAGACTTCTGTTTATGACAATGGATTACACCTTGTAAACTAGACGCGCCATAATTAGGAACATCCACCTAAAATAATTTCCTTTGAGTTCAAGGTTACTAAAAGTTCAATTTCAAGAAACAAGTATTCGAATTTTCAAATTAATGGGATTTATCCTGTTGTGTTCTTTTTAAATCCATAGCAACATTAAGTGATCAGTCTAACACACCTGTGTGTATTATTCAAAAGCTATGTGTTGCGATCTACATATCGACCATCATTTGGCTAAAACACACTGAAATTAAAAACAATATAAAAATGCAAAACACAACACATCATCATGCCCACGATTTTGCTGAATTCCACAATTTTACAAATATTTTTGGTCTAAATTAAATTGTACAATTAGTACATAGTCGATGGAAGCTAGGCGGTACATACAGGATTAACCTTTACAAGACGAAACGTAATTTGCTTTATATAAGGAATCAGTCCGTACTGCGCTGTAAACACTTTCCACCACGGTTATAAAAATCAATCAGTTAATGACGTATAAAGCAAAAGTCGCTGTCTGTTCTTAGATTAGTACAAAACACAACGCAAAGCCAGCAACATGTAGAATTTTTGAATGATAAGCCTGGTGGTACGTAAAGAAACCGCTAGGCTTTAAAAGGTTAAGATATTAATGTCTTTAGCTTCTAAAAAACAGGTGAAGGGGAAGCTTTATGTTACATGTATTTAGGTATAGAAATAGGAGACTTAGGCTTTCGTTTCTAGTGTAGACTGGGTGATATTTCACAAGATTGATGAGTTATTATGAGCACAATAAGTTACCAAACACAAATAAAAAATATCAAATTTCCTGAAAATCCGTCAAGTGGGAGCCGAGGTTTTCCATGCGGAGAGACACGACGAAGATAACAGTCGCTTTTGGAAAATATGTGCACGCACCTAATAAACAATTTACCGCATTTTATGAATACGAAGTTGCAGTAAGATTTACACAAGGACAAACCATCCCTTACTTGAGATCCGTTATAATATTATCCACCTATTCATGTCTAGTTTTTTCAAGTGGTTTCTTTCTTTTTGGGTCTCTGACTAAAACTCCATATTCATCAACATACTCTACCACGTTTTCCACGTAACTAAAGCATTGCCTGCTCTTTAGATTGACCACCGTAGTAGTGCTGGGCGAGCGTTACATATTACGCAGTTCCTCGTTATGCAATTTCCCCTAGCCTCTAGCTACTGCCTCCCTCGTCACTCAAAAGTCCTCCTCGGTATTTTATTCTCAGACACATTCAATTCCCCCCCCCCCCCAAGTGTGAAAAACAGGGTTTCAAAATAAGTTAAAACAATAATGTTGTTTATTTTTATCCTTTAAATACATAACACATTGAAATGTAGTTGGGTGAGGTTTAATTGGGAAGAAATGAAATGCCCACAACTGTAGTGAAATGAAGTGCAGATCTTAGTAAGAAGGTGTCTATCATTATTAGAAGATATACAGATCATACGAAGTTTGCTACTTATATGGCTGTTTCGTTTATCATATTCTTTCATACCCTTTTGGTTCTATTTTGTATTATTTTATATATGGTTGTATATTTTTTAGGCTTCTGTTTAAATTTTGTAGATTATATACGCTTATTGTTATTTTTATGTGTTCTTATTGTTATGTATGTTCCGTTCTGGGTATTCTGTTTCATTGTGTTTTTCTATGTATTGTGTGTAAATGTGTACTGTACTACTGCCATCGGCTGTCAACCAAATTACAGTTAACAAATATATCATATCATATGTCATATCATATGCCACATCATATGTCATATCATGTCATATCATATATCATGTCATATATCATGTCATGTCGTGTCATATCATATCATATATCATAACATATCAAATAGAACGTATCGTCTTGATAAGACATACATTTTATATTATAAGTGAATTACTTTTGCAGCGAGTCTTTCCAAACAACATAAGTTCTGCGCTGTGTATGATGTAGGAGTTTCTGAACAAGACTATGCACCGAAGTTCATCTTAATTCAGCAGATGCTAAAGAAGCTCAGCCTGGTCTTCACGTCGTCACTGTGCACGGCACTTTATTGTCAGCACCAGCTTTCACAAACAACCCTCCAAGATGTGCACTCTCGTTTTCAATCCATTAGGCAAATGTACTGCTGTCGGTGTACTTGTTATGACGTTGTTACTGACTGAAGAGTAGAGAGGAACATTCTCGAAACTTATTTCTTGCACAGTGGGTGCCATATTCACGAAAGTACGAGTTAGTTTCGTAGTCCTTGTTAAAATCGAAACGCACGGTCGTCCAATGTGGTCTCAAGGAGGTGATGATAAAACAGAGGACTTGTACCAACAGTCATGAATCAAATTTATATAACTTCAACATTTACTTCTTTTAATAAATGCCTCGTTTCGTAAATTTTTCGAAAATCGATGCAGCCAATTTACTCATTAAGGTCTGAAATGTTTTTAACTGGGATTTTTAAAACGGTAAAATTAGTCTGTGAGTTACATTAACGCATGATTTGATAGTTTCCCTTTCATTAGAGCATTTGTACTTCATAACATCATTAAAACAATAAGATTAGAGAAAAGCGAAGTGTACCTAATGAAACCAGAGGCGTTTTTGTGGTGAATTTAGGATTCCGATTTATTGGAAAATATCAAATTAGCTATTTGGAACATTAGTATTAAATTCTTCAGTTGGAAATTATGATATGAAGTGCGAGATTTCAGAATTCCGCCAGGAAATAGAAGAGAACTGCGCTCTTCTGGGTTATTACGCAGCTTACAGTGTTATTTACCACTACTCGCCGCGTAACTGCCCGGAAGAGCGCAGTTCTCGAATATATGAAATGAATTAAAACAATCTTCATGATTACACCGTGCATAAATGTTATCACTCAAATATTTAAAACCGTTAAATTGTTAAAAAACCAATTAAATTTATAAAAACCGCTCCAACATGTTTCGGTTCCCGCAGGAACCATCATTATGGAGCTACAACCAGTGCTTAGCTAAAATTACAAATCTTGTTCAACAGTTCGTGTCGGTGCAGACGTTGTCAGTGTTATGGCGGCATATTCTGACCTGATGTGCGTGTGTATGTTTCACTGTGCGAAGAGGTACATCTGCACCGACACGCACTGTTGAACAGTACTTGTAATTTGAGCTAAGCACTGGTTGCAGCTTCCTGATGGTGGTTCCTGCGTGAACCGAAACAGATTGGAGCGGTTTTTATAAGTCTAATTGGTTTATTAACAATTTAACGGTTTTATATATTTGAGTGTATTAGTTGGACAAAAAAGTATTTGAATTAAAACAATTCAAAATTACAAGAAAAGTTTCCTCTTAGGCTGCATGCCCCTGAAGACGGGCGAGCTGCGATTCTTCGAAACTTCGGCAAGTAACCACTGTTTCACAGCGTCATATTCCTGAAGAACTGAGTCTTCACCACCACCGCTGTCTTCTTCTTCTTCCATTGACATTACAGCCCACTGTGGGCTTTGGCCTGTCGAACAATGTCCTTCCATTTTTTCCTATCTGCCACCAACTCTATCCATCTTTTCACTCCCAGCACTTGAAGATATCATTCTACTTCCTCTTTGCATCTTTTCCTGGTTCATCCACTTCTTCCTGTCCCTTCCAGTTCTTGAGTGAAGATCTTTTTGGGCATCCTATCCTCCTTCATTCTGTCTAGGTGACCTAACCAGCTTATTTTTGCCCTTTTATCCATTTTACTATATTTTCTCCTTTGCTCATTTCTTCTAGTTCTCGATTCGTCCGACTTTTCCATTCTCTATTTAGGACCATATATTCTTCTAAATATTTTCCTTTCAAAAATTATCAGAGCTTGTTCTTCTTTCTTCGTCAACGTCCATGTTTTCGCTCCATACGACACTACCGGCATCACCGCTGTCAGAAGCTGAAATCTCACTTCTCTGGAGATGTTGATAAAACTTCGGTTTACATAACACAATTTTCTTTTCTCCAAAACAAATATCAGCTGCATTGATAAGACCATCATTATGTAATTAGCTAGGAATTACGTACTCTGGATACGCAACGGCTTTATATTACATGCCTCGTAATTTAAAGGGTCCGGGTACTTTTCGGTAGAGGTGAGGCCCAAGAAATTTTATTCTTGCATTTGGTTACAATATTGGCTGGGCAATCTACATTGTACACGGCTTTACTCAGATTTCAGGCGAGTGACGTCATAATACCCTGAAATATGATCGGCTGTCTCCTCCATTATCTGTAGCCTATTTATCACAAACCCACATGCTCCAGAGCTTATGAAATACTATCGTCGTTATGTACCACACGAATACATATTATAAAGCAGATAAAACTCCGTATTTTGGAGAGTTCTCATATAATATGACGTGTATGCCTAATTAGAAATGCGAAATTTTAACTAACTCCATGCAACAGAATCCTACTTAAGAAGCTAACAGTTTCTCATTTAGCCATGATATTCTCTGTGTTTTATGGAACCAGAAGATACTTCACCTTGTTCACAAGATCCCGCAACCTGTCTGTATCCAGAGCCAGATCGATTTATTCCACCTCCATCCTATTCCTTGAAGATTCACTGTAATATTATCCTCTTATCTACGCCTAGTTTTCCAAGCGGCCTACATTCATCAATCCATCAGTTTTCCCTACCGAAAGAATGCATGTACCGCTCCTGTCCCTCGCACGTGCTACATGTACCGCACATCTCATTCTTCTTTAATTGACCAACCGACTACCATTTGGTGAAGCGTACAAGTCATGAAGCTTCTCGTTTTGTAGTATCCTCTGTTCCCCTCTCAAGCCTCACTTCCATTTTCCGTTTTATGTATCGCTCCAAAGGATCTGTGTACGTCCGACTTTTTATACTCCATGACGGGAAAGTTTTCATGGTGAGAAGTTGTTAACCATTCGCATTAACACCTTGAAGACCACCTACTGTCGGCTGTCCACGACATTTTATTCAATGTATTCGTAGCTAATCTGCATATCTGGGAGCCTTTTCCTCCACCCGCAACTTGAGGGCGAGCTGTGATATATTGACATGGACCCACGTACCAATGCGAGCATATAAAATGAACTATTGTATAATTAATTTTCATTTCAACTAGCCATGTGGATAAAGTAATAAACATAAAATTATGGTACATATTCATGATTTCATAATATTCAGAAGTGGTTCCCCATAGTAAATTTCTATTAAGACAAACACGTCTGTATTTTTGAATATATATATATATATATATATATATATATATATATATATATATATTTTAATATATATATTTATGAAAAAAGTGTTTTTGTTTTTGTGGGTTCATGTTTTTTTGGGGGGGGGGGGGGGGGGGGGAGTGTAGCGAACCGCTTTTTGTAAACAGTTGTACCGTTCACTCTGCACTGCATGTGAGTGTTGTTAAAACTGGGATAGAAT
>Ga0131853_10004290_pt1 | contig 25550 bp, 10 predicted proteins | sample TergutLab28metaG_FD_92764 | JGI IMG/M metagenome (GOLD analysis project Ga0131853, IMG submission 92764) | Labiotermes labralis P1 segment gut microbial communities from Petit-Saut dam, French Guiana - Lab288 P1 (version 2) (version 2) | ecosystem: Host-associated > Arthropoda: Insects >... | reverse complement strand
CCACCCCCCCCCCCAAAAAAAAAAAAAAAACAAAATTCCTGGGTATGCCACTGAGCACAGTGAATACTGTAACGTATTTTTAGTAACATAGAATTGTGCAGTTTTCACTGTTTTATTACACAAACAACAAATCATCAATGATATATAAAAATACTACACCAAATGCAATAGTTGTCTAGGATTAGTTACTTATGAAGCTGTGCCAATCTTGAATGACATATGGTAGGAAGGTTGTGAATGATGAATCACAAGCAATGTGACAGGAAGCAAATGCAGCCAATTTCAGGGTAGCTATCACAGTGCACATGGCAAAACATGACACCACCAATAAATCTGTCATAACAGGAATGCTGAGAGATGCTCAGACAGTGTTACACTTCTCACAGACTTACATTCCTGGCCCTAGATCTTAAATGTGTGAATAATTGCCAAAAAAAAATTATGAAAATGTATGTTAAAGGTCTGTTTCCATATTCCACACAGCACACACACTAAAAATCTTCTCCGTATCTTAGTAAAGAGGTTCACAAACTGACCATGCTCAGTAGATCATCAACTGTTTCTTTGGCCTCTCTGGTTCTGCTGTACTTACGTCCAAAATTACAACATATCATGTTGCTTCTACTTATATTCTATGTGGTAAGACATTATCTTGTGGGCTGGATAGCTCAGTCAGTATAGCGACTGACTACGGGTTGGACAGGCCGGGATCGAATCCCGGTTGGGACAAGATTTTCCGCCCAGACAGACAGACCGTGGGGCCCACCCAGCCTCCTGCACAATGGGTACCGGGTCTTTCCCGGGGGTAAAGCTCGGCCGGGGCGTGCTGCTGACCACTCACCCCCTTCTAGTGCCGCGGTCATGGAACAATAGAGCTACACCTCTACCCACCCTCTGGGCCACACACCGGGCCTGGAACGGGATCACTTTACCTTTACCTTTAAGACATTATCTTAAAGGTATGTAGGACTTGGTAAGATTTCAGGTTTAATGCAAAACTTCTTAATTTGCTCAGACTAGAACAAAACTTGAATTTGGCTGGCAAGATTTAGTAAAGTCTCCAATGTAAGATTCCATGAAAGTCTGTCCAATGGGAGCACAGTCCTTGTATGTAGACGGACAGCATGACAGACACAATGAATTTTAAGGCCGAACATCCCTTTATGTTGCAAATTAATAATCACGCGATAACAGTTGACACCACCAAGTGCGTAACTGTTTAATACCGCAACATGTTTCGAACTTTTTAACAGGTCATCATCAGGCTACATACATTTTGTACATATAAAATGTGTTTGGCCTGATGATAACTTATTAAGAAGGCTGAAACATGTTGCAACACTAAGCACATACTTAGTTGGGTTGACTGTTATTACGTAATTATTAGACATGATGAAGCCTAAAATCTCGCACAGTACACCTCTATTAAGCGGCCACACCGCGTCACATCCGCAGTGTCTGAAACTTCAAATCAAGGAAGACCAAATTTCTTAGTTACTTGCCCTTCCTACTGACATGCAGGTACCAAAGCACCACACACCACTCTCTACATTTCTGCCACCACATCCAGTCTCCGCACATAAAAACAACTGAAGCTAACAGCCACTTCTCACAACTGCTCTGTAAATGTAACCAAAAATGGGCATGGTAAAAGGATAAAACACAAAAACCATTGGCACGGCGAAAACAAAACAGGAAAAAAACACAGTGTCAAGAATTCCATCACACATACCAAAACTATAAATATGAATACAAAGAAGGACCACACAGACAATTTATTACCTAAAAACAAACAATAATTTTAAAAAAATAAAGGTTGCCTTAGATGTTGTCAGTTACATGGTCAATACAATGCCAGGAATTATGGCCACACAACAGAATGACTAAATAATATAAGTTAGAGTGGAAGAGAAAATTAATTGGAACAGGAAGCTTAATAAACGTATTAAATTCTTATTGTAAATACAAGCACATTTCTACCAAATTAATAAAAACCGATGTCAACAGATTCCATTCAACAAATGCGACACAACTATCTCCATAAAAAGGAAGACAGAAATGAATGATCCAAGCTATTTACCATGTAACACCATGTAAACTGCTAAGTACCTGTACTTACAAGTTTATATAGTGTAACATTCCATGAGGCTTGAATCTTCAACAGTACCACTGTGGTAAATTCAATTCACACAGTGAAGTTAAAGTGAAAGCAAAGTTGTCCCTGTGCATGCCATGAAGGCATGTGGGACAGTCTTGGGATGGCTCTAGTCATTCTTAACCTTCACACTAGACGGAGGTGAGTGGTCAGGTTCATGTCCCCCACACAAAGTCTGAAAACTTCGAAGAGAAAAATTTCTAGCCGCTGCTAAAAAACTAACCATGATTTCTCGGTTGTCCAGCCCATTGCGTAGTCACCAGACAGGTTAAGGTTCTGAGGTGTGCCATCCCTGTTGTGTTTAAACTATAAGGTCAGGTAAATTCAGTCAAAAACACAACTATATATATATATATATATATATGGCTAAATGATGGTGTTTATTAGCAATGGAAAAACTACACATTTCAGCCTATAGCGGCCATCTTCAGGTTTTGACAACTTTCTTGCTATAAGAGTTTTATATAATATGCCTAAACCACGTGGTGATGTTGAGATCTCATCATCACACCCAGCTACCTACAAATTCATTGACGCAACAGACATCCCACAAAACTTAGCTCAACAAAAGCACATAAAATTATGATAAGATCTCAACATCACCACGTGGTTTAGGCATTGATTGATTGATTGATTGATTGATTGGTTGATTTGCGTTTGGGTTCGGGGCCTCTCAGCCCCGATGCACCTAGGCCTTAATTAAGACAGGCCCTTTGTGCCCCATATCGAATCATGGGAGCCCCGCAGCCTTGCCATAGCTCCAGATGGCCCCCAAGCCTAAACTCCTATTATCCTCGGGCTCCAAAAAGAAGGAGCCCAGGTACGCATGCCTGAGTGAGGCTGGTTTAGGCATATTATATAAAACTCTTTTTAGCAAGAAAGTTGTCAAAACCTGAAGATGGCCACTATAGGCTGAAACATGTAGTTTCTCCATTGCTAATAAACACCATCAATTAGCCATATATTTATAGTCACGTTTTTGACTGAACTTACCTCACATTATAGGTTGAGGTTTATTAAAAAATGTACATATAGCAGCTTAAAATGGAGTAGAATGACATGAAGTGTTCAGACCCTGAGGTTGGGGGCTGCCAGCTGCTCTGAAATGTCAGGAACTATAGCAACAGACACAGCATCATAACCCAGACAACTTGAACCTTTATGTGTAGACGTTTGACTACTTAACATTTCAAGATCTGAATATATTTCATAGTGTTTTTTTGAGTAAGTTTCATTTTTAAATTAACTATAACATGTTGGTCATTTCTGCTTACATGGTTGAACCAATATGCAGAGAGATGGAACACGTACCTTTTGACAGAATGGACTGCTTGCAGACATTTGAGAACAAACAGTCTAAACAGCTGGTGCAAACTTCTGTGTATAACATATGAATTAGCATCACAATCGGTGATGAGCCACTTTAGAATCAGTACTGCATGTTCATCATTCATAGTCCTCAAGAACTTGTTATTAGTCAGAATAAATGCCCCATCCTACTTTTTTAAGCTCATGGTTCTGTGCATCGTAATTCAATGTTAATAAAACTCCAACCGGATGCAACAATATGCAGATATTTATTTACTGCAAAGTCACTCTACATGTTTTGGGTGTCCACAGCACCCATCATCAGGAGTACTAAAAACTGTAACTGCAGCCTCCGGTACAGGTCATAATAATGGTACAGCTACTTCCCTCCAACATCCCGATCAGGCTACATTGGAGGGAAGTAGCTGTACCAGTATTATGACCTGTACCGAAGGCTGTGGTTACAGTTTTTAGTACTCCTGATGATGGGTGCTGTGACACCCGAAACATGTAGAGTAACTTTGCAGTAAATAAATATCTGCATACTGTTGCATCTGGTTGAATTTTTATTAAGATCCCGTCCTACATTCCCATACACACAAGTGAAAATTGCACAAGGCTACAAACATATAACAGCCGACATATATCATCAGGAATTTTATGATCGGTCGTCTTTTGCATTTCGTGATGAAGGCATATATTGCCCTGTGACCACAGCCTGTCACTAAAGATCCTGTGGCAAATATCAGTGGAAGATCACTAAAACTCCATCAGAAATTGTAAAATCAACATATTAAATTTGTTCAAAACTATAATGACATTATATTACTGCTCTAACCTTTCCAGGTGATGCAATCCTGCCTGGCTTTAGAATTACAGTTTAGTAACTTCTGCTTTCAACCCTATTCATATCTCTGTTATTCTCCCTGCAATGTACAGTACTGCAGAACGTATATTCTCATTTTAAAGTTTCAAGTAGCATTACATAAGGGGAAGCTCAGTTAGGAAAAATACACTCATCCCTCACGTTTCACAGAGGTTAAGTTCCAAGACCCTCTGTGAAAATCTAAAATCCACAAACTGACTGCCCCCTCAAAAATGTTTCAGTATTTTTAGTGTTTCACTTTACTCTGCAGATACTGTGAGATGGGAAGTTGCTTCTTTTCTTTTTACTTTCACCTCCTTGAACATTGTATGGTATGGCTCAAACACCTGTTTGAGTTGTCGAACATTTCTGATGCTCCTATCCATTGAAGGGTCTGAGTGTGATAGTTTTATTCTTGAGGTGAACCCGTAAATTTGTGAAAATTTGAAGTACAAACCCACAAAAAGTGATGGACAACTGTATTCTACGCTGAAATTCATCTACTCTAATAGGAGAACATTTGTGTACTGACGTATCAGTTTTATAGAAGGTCATAATCATATTGCATGATTTATCACCTCCACTGCAAAGCCAGCATAATGAAAGTTCTTGAAATACACACAGAAACTTCCTGAGATATGTGGACAACAGAGTATTATTTAGGACTGCTCTATATAATTAAGGGAAATTCAATCACAGTAATTTTAAGCAGACAAATACCAACAGTTTTTCAGCTCTAGTTTCTTGAACTTCATATGAAACACATGTATTGGTGTAACAATCATAATATCTATCAATATGTTCAAACAACATACTGACAGATATTATTTGTTTCTTAGTCGATACAAGTTCATACTGATACGACACATACATAAGAGCTTCAAAAATTCCATGTCAGAAGCAAACACAATGACAAAGGCACAAAGGCTGGCGGATGCTTGTGCCACCTGAGATATACTGCCAGTAACTAAGAAAACTGACAATAAAAAAAATGTAGGCTTTTCAAACAAACTATTGCAAACAATCTACATAGGCTGTTCAATAAGTACAGTTCCCTAGGTAATAAAAATTAAAAATAAACTCACCATAACATTAAATGTACATCATTTATTCAAGTACTACCATCACTTCTCAACACAATCCCTGAGCACATTGATGCATTTTTGCATCGCAGCATGAGTTTAAAGAGGAAGATATTGTATAATCCATCAATCATAACACATGTGTTTAGGTATGTACTATATCATTTACACACACAACATGTGTTGGACGCAAGGGACCATCATCTGGTATAACAAACAAAAATATTAAAAGAAATTATTTTAACATTACAAAAACAAAAACAAAAACCCGTATCAAAATATGATAATCTCATTCCTTCACATTAGGTTTATATTTTTATAGCAATGTGAAACTTTCTCAGTGCAATTAGGCTGAACATATGTCATTATATTCATCTCAGTAATTAACCAACTTGATGCACAAAATTTTTGTTTCACAATAAGTTTATTTCATGCCTCTACATGTTTCGAACACATGTGCTCATCATCAGGAGGTCAAAATTGCATTACACAGCCTCTGGTATCATCACACCTATAGATGGCCGTTTCATGCACACGCTGTGCACGAGATGGTGTTATGATACCAGAGGCTGTGTAATGCAATTTTGACCTCCTGAAGATGAGCACATAGTCCTCGAACATGTAGAGGCATGAAATAAACTTATTGTAAAACAAAAATTTTGTGCATCAAGTTGGTTAATTACTGAGATAAATATACTGAGATGCACGGTCAGCAAAAGTCAAAAAACATGTCATTATGTTGAAACTGTATAATTATCATATTAATATTAAAAAATGAATTGAAGATGGTATTCCTTTCCCATTTAAATATTTAAACTTCTAACATTATTTTAACCTCCTTCTTCTTACTGCACTTACACATTTCTTGTCAATCCCCGATGTAATTTAATGTTGTTTTGGGGATCCTATTTGTATGGCTTCATTGTTAAGTCTCTTTGTAGTGTCTGAGTGTTCCAGAATTTGATATGGAGGTTAGTGTGAATGGAAAGTGGGGTGTGTCTCCAACTTACATTAGCTAGTTGAGAATGAGATCTCATTCCTGCACAGGTTTTTGTTTACATATCAAATAACTGTCTCTAAATACTTTTATTTGCGATACCCACTGATGGCCCCTTGCAGCTGGAACATGTAACACGTGTAAATAATGTAATACATAATTAAACAAATGTGTTTTGATTAATGGGTTACATAATACCTTCCTTTACAGCACCACAACAGGATGACTAAAATTTAAAAAAAATTAGTTTAAAAATTCTGTCATGGTATAAATCAGGCTCTAGTATTCACAGCCATTCATGAACTACCAGTGACACTTCCTCATTATTGTGGAAATTACAACCTCCCAATTGTTTGCTTCGGTGGACCAAACTGTGTGAGGCTATTCAATACAAGACACCTGGACATCTGTTGTGGGGTGTGGTCCTTCAGGAAGAAAACACAACTCCAAACAGCATATTTTTGACACAAGAGTTGCTTCAGTCATTTCACACAAACTTTTGGACCATCCACCCTCTAGAACTGACCTTGTCCTATTGTACTACCATTTGTTTGAGCCACTGAAATGACATACAAGAGGCTACTGAGTCCACAATAATGAGAAAGTGGAAATGGTTGTGGTGAATGACCGTGAATGCAAAAAGCCGCTTTGACTGCAATGTAATTATTAAAGTTGGGCCAAGATGGAACAAATGGTATTTCAATGGAAACAGTGAGCAACACTTAATAATTGAAGTAGGTAAATCAGTCCCATTACAGGTCTGGAGAGGCCCGGTGGGTTCCAGGAAGTTAAGGTTCCCTAACTACGTGACAATGGCCCAGGATGATGGTAAGGTTTTCAGCCTTATGCACCGACCGCTTTTACCCCGAGGAAATGCTCCTGGTACTCATTTCTGTTAGAGGCTGAGTCGACCCCAGCGCCACAGTGCGATCAGAAGGATTATGTCAATGAAAAATTCCAATGACACCATCTGGAATTGAACCAGCAACCTTCCGATTTGTAGCACAGCACCTTAACCGCTGTGCTACCGCGGTCCCCTAATACTCGAAATAACTTCATTTAATTTTTACAACCTAGGGATCCTTACCTACCGAACATCCTTCACACATCACAAGCGAGTGTCTGAGTGACATCATAGGTTTAAAAATTGTCATAAATTGTTGGAAGATGACCTGCACAGTGGACACCTCGCAACACTCGAACAATGATAGTGCGCAATAAGAGCCCCATGTGGTGTATGCTGGTCACCATTTGACAATACAGATCACAGCACAGAAAGCAAAATTCCTACTGGTAGTAGCTATGCAAGCTATAGTACGGATCAGATGGTGCATCAGATCTGGCAACATTCTACACCAACAATACTGACACTAATGCCACAGGGATATATGATGATGTTTATTGTTTTGATGGGCGGAAGTGAGGCTGAATCCCTTGGTACCACAGCTACTAATACGTTTTTTATTGTACCAGCCCCAAATGACAGATAAGTGAATGTGGAACAATGGTGGAATAATACCTCCTACAAAAATTCTTAAAATTCCAGTCGATTTTACCAATTCTTTTTCAGTCTCATCAACATCTCTTCATACAATTTCCGCTTTGTCTCTTTCTTCCTGATGTGCAATTATCAGTGCATGAGATGCAGGATTGTCTTAACTAATTTGATAAGTGTGGTACTCACACACAACAAAGTAAGGCATGTACATGAAGAAAGTTCTAACACCATTTTAGTCTTAACTGCAATTAGTATGGTAATATACTGGGATCTCACTATCTGACTGTGCCACAGTACAGTGATACCTCGGATAACAAGTGACACTGCTAACGAATTTTTCGGCTAACGAAGATTTTTTTCGCTGTTTTTCGGACTCGGCTAACGAATATGGATTCAGCCAACGAATGTTTTAGTGGATGCGCGCGCTAACATAAAGCAACAAACATAAACGGTCAGGCCATTCCAGGAGCTTATCTTTTCTGTCTGTATGTGTGTTTCAGCTAATGAAGATTTCAGCTAACGAATGTAATTCCGGAACGAATTATCTCCGTTAGCTGAGGTATCACTGTACAGACAGGATTCTTAGATCCACTGGCCTCACACTTCAAAAATTCTGACAGGACATTTGATACAGACTCGCCAGTACTGAAGTCTTGCAACGCACATCACATCACTATTTGTTCCTACTAACAATCAGTCCCAGCAAAAATCAATACAATTGATTATTTTATTAATTTATTAAAATTAAAAATGGAGCACCTAATGATAGTTGGAACACCAAAAAAATATTTTTAAACTTCGGAATAAATATTCTTTACAACTGACAGCCTGTACTTCATATCTGGGGCTTTATACCAGTTACAATTCTGAACATCCACCATTCATCTTATAAGTTAATCTCAACTTCCATACTTATTAACTCACTGTCCAGACAGTAATACACTGTTCTTGATTTACATTAAGTACCGCATATACGAAATCATGTTTTATAAAAATATGTTTACAAAAATCATGTGAATGATAATTCCAGTCTCACATACCCTGCAATTCACATACACTGCAGTGCAGTGACATTGAATACTACAGTGTACTATAAAATATGCTGCTTGTGATAATATGTACATGGCACCTAGGCCACAATGATCTGCAAGGAGGTTAACACAAACAGGATTCTATTATCATAACAGAAATCTTGGACACTGTCCATTTTCTTTGGTATAAAATCCCGCAATCCCCAGGGACTGTGACCAGCTCTTTCTAGTGAGCCCACAAGAATACCTTCCCTGTTTCTGCCACTCCACCCAAAGACAGAGGAATATCAAACCTCCGAAATGTTGTGGGTCTTCCAGCCTGAGAAAATGGACAATTTCCAAAATTTCAGTCAAAACTATGAATATACCATGATATGAATCATTTAAAAGGGGACCATAAGTTCCATTAACTTAAGAGCACAGATCTCACTTACACCTCAGCATATGCCTGGAATTCCATTGACTCACCAAAATACAACACCCATACATAAATAAATGAAGAGCATGAAATACTTTTCACGTAAGACTTGAAGTGACTAAAGGTGAATGAGCTCAGGTACTGTGACATAATTACAGGATTATTAGAGATAATTTCTCCCTTACTGAAGTCACAGACTCATGAACAGTATTAGTGCTTTGCATTCAAGCACTCCTCCATTAAAATCTTGGCTGCAAGACCAGCTATCCTGAGATACAGTTTCTGTGGTCTTCCTCAGTCTACCCAGGCAAATGCTGGGACAGAATTTTAAAACAGATCAAAACTGCCTGTCTGACATCCATGTATACACTAAGTCCATAACCAGACTTCACAGATTGTCACAAAAAATGCACTGTCATATGCAAAATCAAATTGGTCTAATATTTCTATTTTAAACAGCCAGACTAGTGCAATGACTTTGTACTTTTACATGACAGTACTAATAATTTAACACAATGGGGCACAAATGGCATGGTCAGACACTTATTTAAGCATCACAGGGGCAAAACTTCAGCAATCAGAGCCTCAAGAACCTACATCCCAAACCTCATATAATTAGACATACAAATTTCTCTGGTTCAAGATGCGCTCAACAACACAGAATATGATGTCGTTTTCGTAGCAGTGTTGCTGCAGATTACAGTCTCCTGGGACATGATGCAGTGTTGTTAGGTGTGTACTGGCTGATGGTTTGAACAATCACACAGCATTCACCTTCAGAGTCACAATAAAAGCAACTGGAGAGACTTGATAAAACAAATTTTGGTCTGCTAAGTTTCATGCGGAAAGATGTACACCAACTAACCAGTTAAGCAGAAATGAGAAAAACTGAATGGCTTCCACAGTCATCTAAATCATTATCCTTTATTTTAGTCACCTGAAGATGGCCTCAGTGCGTGGCACAACATACAGTGACCACGATTCAAGCACATGTGTTATTTAACGATTCTGTAATCTGCTGAGATTTCACAGCACAAGGATCAATTATAGCCGAACTGTTAAGAAGGTAACAAATGTATCATACATGCCATTTTCTAATTCCTTCAATTCTGGTACTACAATGGTCAAAGAATGAACATATTACATTATTTAAATACATCTTACACATCTGCAATTAACAGAGATAAGGAGATGTGTTTATATTGGGCCTAGTTATCGTTGGCATCAATAAAACATTAATTCTGTGTGAAGTAGGACTGTCAATGATGTTATGTTAGTAAGTGCCTCATACATGCCCAATATTATGAAGTGTTGACATTAGAATTTCACTGATAAATCCAACATAGTTTCTTGTCATATTGTTGCACATGTACTTTCAGTAAAGGTTAATGAACCAATTACATACAATCTGATGCTGAAATAGCCATATGTATGCATACTTTCCTCTGCAGAATCCTTCAATTGTGCCATATGTGGCCATTTAAACTGCCAACTACTCCATAAAGAGCTGACAAAAACAATTAGCAAACCCAAAGTCAGGTTACTAAGCCACTTTCCAAATTAATGAGATGAACTTTCGACTAGGGATCCACAAATTTGCATAGAATCTAGGATCCACCCCCTTGGTCCAAGACTCCAGATAGGTGTAAAGAAGTTAAGTCCCATACTGAGGAATTCTGGAGTTGCATATGAACATCACAGTTACCTGCTAAACTGATACACATTTCACTATGTAAGACACAACTGCCATAATTATGTTGAAAATGTTAGGTGTTACCGTCAAAAATTTAGTTACCCAGACGACCAGGCACCCAGAATTGTGAATCTGTACTTCTGATCACATATAACAGCCAACAGCATTGATGTGATACTGAAATGCTGGTTATCACATCCTTGAAACAAATATCAGGAATTCATTTTGTGATCTCATTTCACTGCATCCACCTGTGCCAGCATTATGCTAACAACACTGAGGACTGGAAGAATCACAAATTTCAAAACTCTGGGACACTAAACATTGCAGGTAAAGCTTATCACCCCACATGTATTCATTAACAATGCTGCTGATAAAAATAATCTCAATGTTATCCACCTGTACCCAGTATTATATATTGGAGCAAAGAGGGAATTAAAAAACTGGCTACTATAAATAGCACTTGCACTAGTCTCGCTACATTGTACATAATTACTGCTCAGTCACATAAAAGAAATGTGGGTATACCCTTACAAAATTGTAATGAGTTTTTATTATATAGGTAGAATCCTTGGGATTATAAACAAGACAAAGACAGGTTAGGGTAGTTAGATGTATTACACCTGCTTATGCCAGATTCAGTAACTGCAAATAACACAAATTCAGTTGCATATAAACTTCTCAGTATTGCAAAGCCATTGTGAACTAAAGCTCACAGACATGCCTTTACAATCTCAATATTATTACTGTCAATATGACATAGATAACACATATTAGTTTTTGTCTCACCTAACCTGTACTAACTACTCATTTTCACACAGCATATTGTAAGTTACCTCCAAAAAAAACTAAAATACAGGTATGTTCATCTTCCTAGATAACAGAAAATTGCTCATGAATTAAGAATTGCACTTACACCCCAGCTGGAGCCAAAATGTAGGTTATTCATACAGTAAATACAATTCAATGGACTACCGATGTCACCTTGTCAAACAAAAGATCATTGGCCAAAAGGATGATACATATTTTAAGAATCTTGGACCCCATCTTAAATCACACATTGCAATGATAACTGCGCTCTTTACAAAGATTGTTCATACAAGACTATGCTTGTTACTTCTTATTGTGCATATATTCCTCAAGAAGAGTATGTAACACAGCATCAAAAGCAATGTCCTGGGTCCCTGAGGGTCATTGTCTCGCGCTCCGTTCTGTTTCCATAAGACATTCTCGCACAAGAATCCTTGCGTGTACTATTCCACGTTTCAGTCTTTCTGCTGAACTTTTGCTTCCAGCATAAGTTGGCCTAATATCCTTCCCCATTTCTTCAATTACTGCCAACAGCTGTGCATATTTTGATTGGCCTGGTGATCCTGGTAGTCCCAGAGGTTGCTGCTGCAGATGCTGTCGAGGAAATGATGCAGCTGGACTTCCAGCTGCTCCAGGAAATGATCCTGGTGACGAAATTACATCTGAAGCAATCATTGCTGCGGAACTTGCTGTTATAGGGGAATCCACTGCTTGAATATCATCGTCCATCATCATTATGTTTATATACCTGCCTTGTTATATTTTATTTGCTGGGTTCTTCCTGCTGATGAGAGTATTGTTTTAGTCTTAAACGATATAAAAATACAACTATTTTTATTATGTTTTATTAAATCGAAGGCAATAATTGTACTTCTGTAACAAGAGTAACAAACTCTAATTTTCCTTTTATTTTTTTTTTATTTATTCTGGTGTATATACAAATAAAACAATCAACAGAACTTACCCGTACTTCTTACTTGTAAAACTTACTAAACCTCCAATTTCCTAGCTCTCGTAACTTCTACAAATAAATAAGAAATCACTCACACGTCCTATCGTCTACTCTACTACTTTATCAGAGGACACAAGCACAAACAGCCCATAGCAGCAACTGCAAGCAATTATACAGGCACAACACATAACTCCATTGCCATAAATTATTGCCATGAATATAATAATTAACATATGATTTGAAGCGACCACAGTCGAAAGTGTATCGATATTACTTGCTAAATTTGGCGTGTAGATGTCACTGATGTAAGTACAGTAGCAACGTGTTCGCTTCCGTATCACTGGTTCACAAATAAAGTGAGACTATTTAATTCTTCAGACGGCCATCTAGCAGGGTATGATGTAATGTAGTCTGGTAGCTTGTTTTCGGAGTTTCAGGGAACTCACTCTCTTCACCCTCTTCCGGCCTGAAGGCAGCTGCAGCAGTTTCTGTTTTATTGTAGTTAACCGCCTGTCCACCAAAACATGTTACATATCGCAACGTGTGTTTTCAACATTCACCGCCACGAGATCTGGCTAAGAATATGAGTTACGAGTCGGCGCTCGGGGGTTGGTGGGAACTACACGTAGTTGAGGTTACTGACGACGGATAATCTGTACATGACCTTCTATCTGTGCCCCATTTACGAGGAATTAACAGATACGCATATCCCTGGAAACGCACGGAGTGAAAACGTTTCAAGCCAACTATATTGCCATCTAGGAGATGTTGGTAAAAGCACGCCACCAGGTGATAACTTGTGAAACTACATAGAAAAAATATCGGTAACATAGCTTCCTACTATATCGCACTACAGCATCCATCCCTGTAAACTCACTGGAAAGAGTAGTCTTCCAGATTAGTGTACAGTGTAATCTGAATGGTTGGCGCCAAGGTCTCGATGGAATATGATGTCTCCATCTTCCGAGACCGTGTGAAGATACAGCCATAATTCTCTTTCAAAACAAATAAAATGAAGTCCCAAACTATATTGAGTCCTAACCCAGAGCAAATTACGAATCCTCACAACTGTGAACACCTGAATCCTTATATGTACTTAAAACACTAATAATAACAAGCGTGGATGGAAATTTCATGTTTCAGTCACGCAGTTATGCTCTGGACAGACATAGTACTTAAAAACATTTATTGTCCTAAGGCACTGAACACTAGTCTCTTAAAACATACTGGTAAATGGCTTATAATGCCATATGCTGGTTTCTGTGTCTTTGTTTGGTAGCAACTTAAACTTCCATGCTATTCCAGAAAAACTCAGGCCATCAAGAGATAAAATTAACATTTAAATCTGTCTCCTAAAGTTTAACAAAACATTTTCTTGCCACCTCTTGAGTGTTTGTTATTTCACACTTTGTTTCTCAGATCTCAGAACACAAAGGAGATCTAAGTTCATACTGGTTACAGTCATACTCTAGGTCCAGCACCACTTCTGATGAATTTAACGGTTCTAATAAACTGATATTACAAAGGCAATCAAACATACACACTAGAAACGACCAGTGTTGTAAGTTCTAAATGGGTAAAGAACTTTACAGTAGACACAACTGCCTCCGTTACATTCATCTGTCACCACACAAAATGACTGAAACACAGACTTCATACATAAACAAAAAACTTAAATTCTGGCACTGCTATAGTTTTCAGAGTACATACAATAGTTATACACTTAAGATGCAGAACTACATGTGAATAAAATGGAACAAATAATAATTTACAAATTACATATGTCATACAGTGATGGAATGGTATTGGAGAACATACTGCCTTTATATTCAGATGGCCTTTGAAAATAAGAGGCAGAATGTTCCTCCAAAACACTTGATACCCATTGCACTGCACAAAGGACCCATTTCAGTGGCTCCCCCCAAATGCTCATGCTATGACCCCCATTTCTGTCATACCCTGGGCTGCCTGTGCACACAGCTACTATAACATTGCATATTACCCTACCACACTATATAATGTCCTAACCCTACTTTTGTGAATCCTCACCCCTTCAAGCACATCGAATTTTATACCTAGCCAGAGTGTGAAAATCAACATACAAAATGCAAGAAATGTTACGAGTTTCAGAACTATACACTCAGACATCAAAATAGGACATAAGCTAGTGTACCAATATATGCTGTGCCAAGAGTTAAGACCACAACACCTGATCAATAAAATAGAACAAGAATGAAACAGAACAAATATCATTAATAGTAAGTGGGCATGTTTTCCAAATTATAGAAAGTGTCTGGAATGATCTATGCATTTCTACCATTGTAATATCACCTTAAAGATCCTGTTGTTTTAGAAACCTACTATATCATTTGTTCTAATGCAGACATCACACATGTAAGTCAATCACGCTCACAAATTAATACTAATAATAATTTTATTAACAATCCCATAGATCCACCTTTGGTTACTGATACCACTGGATGTCAAATTTGTGCAAATACCATACACATTACAGCTTTGTAAGTCAATACACAATGTCAATGGTATTAACAAATGCAATATTAGTAAAAGAAACAGATATTTATATCTTTAATATGCATTACAAGTAATTAAAATGAGACACAGTTTATATAGGTGTCATTTCCATAACACAATACAGAACTGAAGCTTAAGATTTAGTGCTGTTTAAATATTCATCTAAAGTGTAGACTGATTTAAGGTGGAGATATTTTCATTGTTCATATATTTACATGAGACCTGTTGTTTATTTAACACATACAGTCACAGACTGCTGTCTAAAAGAAAGGGTCTGAACAAGTTTGTCAACTTGTATAACATACTTACAGCAGTAGTTGCCATACCATTCTTTAAGAGTAATTTAACACTTATCCTACTAATGTGGAGAATATGGTGAGCTCCTAATAATGCCAGCAAATGGCAGATGGGATTTAACTTGGCATTTAAAGGGTTAAACAGCTTCCTGCAAGCTTTGCAATGGACAACACACACATTCTTCTTATCATTGTTGTCACAAGATAAAAATAGTCACCATTTGCATACCAACCTAACAGCGTGATAAAATCTGCAACTTCCTCTTCACAGCCTTCAGTCCAACTGCTTCACACAATGACTGACGTTTACGCTTAAACAACCAAAGAACTGAACTTCTTGTGACATGTCGCAATTCCATCCCCAAGTCTTTGGAAGTGAAGAGAAGAACCAGTCAGCCTCACCCCATTGAAAGTCAACACTCTACTTAATGGCATTTGTGATATGCATCTCAAAGGTAAAGCAGTTCCATTAGAGGCCCTGTGGTCCAGAGGGTTCCAGGAAGTTAAGGTTCCCAGATTTCATGACAACAGCACAAGATGTTGGTAAGGTTGTCAGCCTTATGCACCGGCTTCCTTTACCCCCAAGAAATGCTCCTGGTCCTCATTTCTGTTAGAGGCTGAGTCAACTCCAGGGTCATAGTGCGATCAGAAGGGTTTCATGTCAATGAAAAATTCCAATGACACCAGCTGGGATCGAACCAGCGACCTTCCGTCTTGTAGCACAGCACCTTAACCACTGTGCCACCATGGTCCCCGAAATGCATCTCAACTGAAACTAAACCACCCATCTGTGATGTCATACTTTCCAAAATAGTGACTGCAATACCAGCTGCCATCTTCTTAGGTTAAGTAGGAGAACGTTCATTCACTCATGGCTTCAATCAGCAACACATTCAACTGACTGAAAGGAAAAGCAACTCTCCCACAGAAATTCCGAATAATGTGTACTCAGTGGAAAGCATTCTTACACAACCTCTCAATGAGAATTTCACACCACGAAAGTTAAATGACTGTTAGGAGAGAAGTGTAGAGACAGGATTGTTGCAGGGTGTCACAAATACTGCGCTGGAGTAAACCGTACGTAAACACGTGCATAAAATATTTGCACAAGTGGACGAAGCCTATGGAAGATCTCCTTGTTTCATGTGGATAACACATAGTGGGTCACTGAATTAGAATGATATAGAACCTTATAGCCAATTCCTGATAAATAATAAGATGAAAATACACAAGACATAGTCTTAAGTCTATGTTTCGTTCACCACAACATTATTATCTTAATGTTATTCATATGTATAATTTGCTGTTGTTATTTATTTGTGGTCTATACACTGACTTTCTCTGCTTCTTAACTACAGCCTTATCTTTAGTGTTTTGTTGTTTAACACAGTGGTTTTGATCCTATCTGTATTAATCATTATCGTGTACTTGACTTGGAATCATCTTGCTTTGATTCCGAACATTTATTACTTGTATTACTCTTGACATGTTCTATATCCCGTTTATTGTTATTGTGGATTCATGGAACGTAAATAAAATATCAATATCAATAAGAGTGATGCAATTTATATCATAAAGTATTTCGACCTACTTAGTCATCTGAAAAATTCACAGAAAGTCAGCTCAATGATGAAGAGTTAACTAGTTTGCTAGCATGTCAAAAGAGGGCCATATATTTTTAAAATCAAAAGAATGGCAAGTGCCAATCAGTACTGTTGAAGATTCCACATCACTGCTCTGTCAGTCCCCCTCACATTCCACAGCACTGCTCTGTCAGTCCCCCTCACATTCCACAGCACTGCTCTGTCAGTCCACCTCACATTCCACAGCACTGCTCTGTCAGTCCACCTCACATTCCACAGCACTGCTCTGTCAGTACCCCTCACATTCCACAGCACTGCTCTGTTAATACCCCTCACATTCCACAGCACTGCTCTGTCAGTCCCTCTCACATTCCACAGCACTGCTCTGTCAGTCCCCCTCACATTCCACAGCACTGCTCTGTCAGTCCCCCTCACATTCCACAGCACTGCTCTGTCAGTCCCCCTCACAATGCAATGTTAGAGCAAGTTTTCTCGTTGATACAGGTTCAGTGGAAAAAGGAGAGGAAAATATTGCATATTCAGTCATTATATGGCTTTTATTTCTACAGGACAATTTCAATGGAATTTCTTGTACAGATATCCACACCTTCCAAAAGAACAATGTAAAACCAATAAGCATATCTGATCTACATGGAAGTATGAATGAGCACTGGTGACAGAATACACACCATGTGTGTATTGTATTAAAATTTCAATATATTTTTTAATTTTGTGTATTTTCTTTAAAATTACAATTCTAATTTTATTGAATAAAATGTGGACTGTCTATAAGCATTCTGCTTTGACCTGGTATTCCACTGGTGTGTCCACATTTTTATGGTCAGTAAGTGGGAAAAGAACTTTTTTCTCATAATCAATAAATGGTTGCTCTAGTGTATAGCATCACTCATTCTTCCTCTCAGAACTTACTTACTCCATGGAACAGAGCCTTTCTTGAGAAGCTAACCAGTTCTCAGCTAGTCAAGAAATTCCCCACAATTTATGGAACCTGAAGGTTCATTACAGCTTCCACAAGTGCCCACCACCTGTTCCTATCCTGAGCCAGCTCAATCCAGTCCATACACCCACATCCCACTTCCTGAAGATCCATCTTAATATTATCCTCCCTCCCATCTATGCCTGGGTCTCCAAAGTGGTCTCTTTCCTTCAGGTTTCCCCACCAAAACCCTGCATACAACTCTTCTCTCCCCCATACTGCTACATGCCCCACCCACCTGTATAGTGTTCTGGTAATACACTAACTGAATCAGTACTACTAACAGATCAAGTCTAAGTGTATTATAATCAGAAGACTTCAACAATACATTATACTTATAATACATAGGTTATATATGTTTATTACAGTATTAATTTTTATTATTGATTAGATTACTCATTGTACTTATGACTGTTTCCACATCTTTTTTAAAGATCTATGGAATGTGAATAAATACTCATACTCATACTCATAACCATCTCATTCTTCTTGATTTTATCACCCGCACAATATTGGGTGAGCAGTACAGATCATTAACCCTTACCCTGCTAATGTGGAGAATGTGGTGAGCTCCTAATAATGCCAGCATATGACAGATGGGATTTAACTTGGCGTTTAAAGGGTTAAGCTCCTCATTATGTAGTTTTCTCCACTCCCCTGTCACTTTGTCCCTCTTAGACCCAAATATTCTCGTCAACACCCTATTCTCAAACAACTGCAGCCTACGTTCCTCCCTCAATGCTTTACCTCAGCACTAGTATATAGAACTGAAATTGTGTTAATTTAAAGCTATTTCAAAACCCCATATACAGGTAAGCCAACATTCACTGTTACCCTACCATAAACTACGGATACATATGAAGAGTCCCTGTACAAATACAAATACATTTATCAGTCTTGTTCAAGCTACAACAAATGTTGCAAATGGTCACCACATGTGCCACAAGTCACCTACACCACAATACTGGGAATGAGGTGATTTTATCTTTCTAGTTTAGACAACCAGTGACTTTTATCTCACTCTGTACTACACATCTTTTGATCATGTTTTGGCACTCATTGCTTGCTAGCTTCAGGTCTACAATTTTAATAACATGTAGAGAAATTTATTTTACAATATAAAATATATATTTATCCATTACCTGAAAAAATTTGATCTCCTTCCCCTCACACTGCAATTTTCTATGCAAGCAATCGTTCTGTGTTAAAAGTGACTATCACTTATTTTACAGGACTTATTATGGTTGTTACTACTAATGTGTTGTATTGTACAAATACATTTAATTTTAAAAGTCCAGCACATAAATAAAATATTTTAAAGGATTTGTAATTAATTAAATTTAATTCTACAAGTCTTGTATGGAAACAATACAATGCACCATAACATTTCCTTTAAAGTAAATAATGAACTATGATTTTTAACTACAAAAGAAAACCATCATGTGTGTAGAATATTGCAGTGTAAAGCAAATGACATCTCAGTTCCTCAGACAACATCCAATGTCAAATATATTTCATACTATAATTTCAGTTTCTCTACATGTTATTAATAAGTTATTGCTGTACAGATGTTCAAAATATGTCAGAAATTGCAGTATAATTCAGAATGAAGATTGTGTTGATGGTTGAAAAGAATTCTGTGTCTGTAGAATTATGGTGATGTACCAAGACCAGTGAGGTATCATACCTCTGTAGAATACAGTAAGATTACAATATGATGTTATATTCCCAAATTACTATTCCTCATCAGCCCCACTCATTGATTGACAAAAGCACTCAAACTGTGTCCATCTGTATTATGACACCCCATAATTTACTGCTCTGGAAGAACAGACCACCTCCAATTCAGGTGGCCTGTTGAAGATTATGTAGCCCTGAAAACCACCTACCAGACTGCTTCCTGTCCTAACCTAGATTACATTCACCACTGAGAAAACCTGAAATAAAGAGCATACAAATATAAATGACTTGTGTGTTTTTTATGTTGAGAAAACCGAATTACAGCCACAATATCTTGTTCTATATAAACACAGTACTTAATGGCACACTGCTTTGTATCTCTTTAGTGTTAAGGTTTCGTTTATTTCCACAAATTAAATTACAACATCCAAAAAATTTAAATACTTCTCTGTTACGACCATTATAACAGTAAGTATCATGATAACATGTTATTGATTTCATTCATTCATCCATTCATTTATTTCACATCCCATTCATCTTATAGGGATGTGGAAATAGTTGTGTATACATATAGCATAATAACAAGCAAGTGTACATTCAGTATAAACTGTGCTTTATTGTAGTGTCATAGTTTAGTTTTACTAGGAATTATAAGTACTATAATTAAAATAAGCACAGGTAATAAAGAAACTGAAAGTTATATCAACACTAATTATGTATTAAAATATTCCTTCAGTCTATAAAAAGAGTTACATAACAAATACCTTTTTAAAGCTAGTTTAAATTTATTTTTATCACCAGATAAGTCTTTAATAGTTTAGTCTAGCTGAGGTTACAAAAACAGAAAAAAAGAACTGATGTAGGTGACAAATGATAACAAAATAAATGCTTAAAATGCCTGTCCCTTGCACATGCCTCAGTTTTGTCCAACTGTTTAACCTCTTCACATAGAAAAATTAAAAGCGTGTACATGTGAATGTCATCAAATGAAAAACAAAATACGCTTAAATGCTCTATGTAATTCTAAAATATAAAAGTGCTAGGATTTCTACACATGTAAAGGAATTTAAAGTCAACACAAAGTCTTCAGCAGCTGTAACCACTAAAGCAATTCATAACAAGTTCACTTACATCGAGAGTGATAATACACGGCAGTTGAATTTTTCATAGCACATGCAGCATTCAACCAGGCCTTGTACATATCACTTCAAGATGCCGAATCGACTCCCGAGTCCCTTGAATGGTAGTAACCTTGACCAAGTGTAACCCTCGTGTCTTTTCTTAGGAAAGGTTAACGTTTCTGTAGCATGTGTAGGAAAGACGTGATATATAGTGCTTAAATTGGCGTATTTGTGCTTAGTGGTGAGCTGAAGACGAGCGTTGAATGTTACGTTACGTATGTAGATTACTTTCATGGTGATAAAACTGCTAAAAGTGTATTTGCTCTTTCCTCACTACCTTCCTTATGTAAAGATATTGGACTAACTCGGGATGAAGGAATCACAAAATGAACATCAAACTCTAACGCAGCAATTTTATCCTACTCTTATTGATTATTGATTGATCTAAAGCAGCAATTTTGAAGAACACAACAAGGCTTAGGCCAATATTGCAAGCGCTGTTCCCAAGCGATCACTCATCTGCGCGCTAACCACGTCCAAGGTTACAGGCAGTGATAAGACGACAACCTCTGTTTTGAACGTGGTATGGCTGTTGTCGTATGCTATGAATGACCTTCAATGATGTGACGTAAACTCACCGCCTCTTGGCTTATGCGTTGCAGTACAAAATATTTTGAATCATAAACGCAGGCCGCTACACTCATATCGACACCCGATTACCCTTCTACGGTACATGCGTCTTCACTGGCATTTTGTCTATTGTTAGACGTGATTTCTGGCTTCCTTCGCGAGGTAGATGACATCTGCGCCATTCTTGGATATTACGCAGCGTATAGTTACGTTTCCTTACCTGTGTTTCCTGACCCTTGAACATAAGGTTTTCCCGAAACGTCGGATATGACCCTTCAAGATGGGACTTAGGTTAATACCGAAACGTCGGTAAGGAATCATCACTAAACGTTGCGTTATATTCCACAAGAGTGCATATTTACATACTTAACTCCATGGAGCATAGTCTTTCTTGAGAAGCTAACCGGTTTGCAGCTAATCAAGAAATTTCCCGCATTTTATGGAACCCGAAGGTTCATTACCGCATTCACAAGTGCCCGCCACATGTCCTTATCCTGAGCCAGCTCGATCCAGTCCATATCCCCACATCCCACTTCCTGAGGATCCATCTTAATATTATCCTCCCATCTGCGCCTGGGTCTCCCCAGTGGTCTCTTTCCCTCAGGTTTCCCCACCAAAACCCTGAACACGTATCTCCCCTCCCCCGTACGCGCTACATGCCCCGCCCATCTCATTCTTCTTGATTTTACCACTCGCACAATATTGGGTGAGCAGTACAGATCATTAAGTTCCTCATTATGTAGTTTTCTCCACTTCCCTGTTACCTCGTCCCTCTTAGGCCTAAATATTCCCCTCAACACCCTATTCTCAAACACCCTCAGCCTACGTTCCTCCCTCAATGTCAGCATATCTCATCTAATCTTGCATGTTTTACTGTCTGCATGGGATTCAAATTTCCTACGACGCCCTTTCACTAGTAGAACAGATTCCTAAAACTGAAAATTATCTCTGCATAGATAGGAGGAGTTACGTGATCCACAAACTCTGTCGTTATGCGAACAATGTTCGCAGCTCCATACGCATCTATTACATAGCGGTGCCATCATCACCCCGAATGCCACTAAAAATGTATTCTTACCGGCAGACCTATCCTACGAACTGCATGACCCAACATCGCTGCAGCTAGAGCGTGTAGACGTGAAAAGTAGTGTTATCTACGAGCGACACAAAAATGCACGTTTCTTCCTGTATTGACTTGTCGCCACGTGCAATGTCGACTAGACACGCCAGGGAATGTTCGCCGTCTTTGTCTTTGTCTCTGCAGCAACCACGCGCACAGAGACCAGAACGAACTGCCGCAAGGTAAGAGCAGGTAAAACACCTAAAAACAGCACAAATCACCAGTGCCCAGAAGGGGGCGTAGCTAGAGTGGGGCAAGTGATGCGGCCACCCAGGGAAAATGAATATTTTGTAGAAAAAAGTTAGATTTTCTACGCTCAACAAATTTTCATTTACCGAGACAAATAAAGAAAATTCAATAAATAATTGTGATTTTAAGTTCGTAATTTCTCTTAGGAGCGGTCAATGTCATTGCTCGCCCCAAGTGTGGACAAAACATAGCAACGTCACTGCTGCCCAGAATAACACGAGCGTCTACGATTTGCAGGGACTGAAGGCGACCGATCCACGAACATCACGAGAATTGTTGGTTAAGGCTAGAGCGCACGAGCGGGTTTTAGTGTGAGGGCGGGCGCTACAGCGACAGGGTACGCGCGCCATGCTGTTACCTCATGGCCGTCAAGGGCACACTACCGATAGGTGCTGAAAAAAAGACAGCAATGTGGGGTCTGTCAGTTTGCACGCCTGCGTGAAACCGCACGCTTCAAAGCGGACGACTTTTGTGATGTTTTACGAGGGGGTGCTGATAAGTCCTTAGCCCGACCTACATCCCGGTGTTGTAGGACGGAATCGATAGTGTCGTTGGAAAGAGGGCTCTGTTCATGTGCCGAATTGCAAGTCTTTTCTTGTTACAGAGGTTGGAAGGAAGCATGTCAGGCGACGCACGTGATTTCAACAACATGGAGACGCAAGCTGTCATTAAGTTTTTTTTTCTTACAAGGCAAGGCGGCGAAGGAAATTCACGCCATTCTGAAAGAAACATTAGGGGAACATTCACCATCGTATGCCACCGTCAAAAAATGGGTGGCCCAGTTTAAACGTGGCGATTTTTCCACCCGTGATGCGCCTCATCCTGGACGGCCCAAAACAGTGACCACCCCGGAGATTATTGATCAAATTCACGAGCTAATGTTGGAAGACCGCCGGATTTCGGCTAAATCAATAGCTGAGCAACTGGGCATCTCACATGAGCGGGTTGGGTCCATCATTAATGAAGATTTGGACATGCGGAAGCTCTCCGCGAAGTGGGTCCCGAAATGCCTGTACGCGGATCGAAAACGTCAACGGTGTCAGTTGTCTGAGCAATTTTTAGAATTTTTTCAGCGCGATCCAAATTATTTTCTGTCGCGATTGGTGACAATGGACGAAACCTGGTTATATCACTATGACCCGAAGACAAAGCAACAATCAGTGGAGTGGCGGCATAGCGGCTCACCCCGCCCCCAGAAATTCCGAGTGCAAAAATCCGCTGGAAAAGTTCTCGCCTCGATTTTTTGGGATCAAGTTGGCATTCTCATTGATTATCTTCCAAAGGGCCAAACTATCAATGCGGAGTATTAATCATCTCTGCTGGTGCAATTGAAGGACATTTTGAACGAAAAACGCCGCGGGAAGGTAACCCCGGCTCACCGGGCACTGCAACCCAGAAGAAACTGGCCTACCTGGGCTTCCAGTGTCTTGATCACCCACCCTTTTCTCCGGATCTGGCCTCGTCGGACTACCACCTGTTCCCTGGACTGAAAAAACAATTGAAAGGTCGCCATTTTTCGTCCGACGCGAGGGTCATTGCTGCCGCGGTGACCTGGTTGGACGGACAAACTTCTGAATTTTTGTTAGTGTCTTGCAAAAGTTAGGGCAAAGGGCTAAGAAGTGTATTGCGTAACGTGGGGAGTATGTTTAATAAATCCCCAGTTTGGTCGCTGTAGCTTGTTTACTTCCTGGTCGGGCTAAGGACTTATCAGCACCCCCTCGTATACTGAGAAATTTTATTACAATTCTGTCGGGAAAATTCAATTTGGGTTAATATCGGACAAAACTATCAGGTAGTTTACTGATATCTTGTTACTTGGAGGAAAACCGTTAGGAAAAAAACTTAGCCAGCACATTTGCTCCACACTGCACTATCACAAGCAGTTTGAGAAAGGAGAGGTGGTTGCCCGTGCGCGCGCAGCCATATTCCTTTGTTCCATTCGTCGGCGTGGGGCTCGATTCACAGCTGCACACTGCACACAGCTGCAAATGTGACGCTGACTCCGAGGCAAGATTCGAAAGGAAAAGGAACAAAAAAGAATCATGCCGTAATGTAATGTTTGGTCAACGGCCTTGCGTTTTGTGACGCAACGAACGACATCAGTGGGCGGAGGGAACCGGATGCAATGACTAAACATCTTTGTTTGCTTTACTTCTCGTTTCTATTAGTATGTCAAATGAGAGTTCACTAACATGATGCACCTTTTACCCAAAGATAATTAATAATAACTCCGAAATATAATATATTTACGCCAACTTCATGTCTTCTTCATAAGAGGTCACATATTCATTTCAAGAACGCTCCGGGTGTTCGCTGCGGTAGATGGACCTAGAACTTGCGTGCTTAACTTGCTACGTCCATGGCACTACGCGCAGTATAAAGCCAAGTTCTCAATTTGTACAGCAGCCCGGTGAGATTTTACGACTTTTATTTGAGCCCCCCCCCCCCCCCCCCCCCCCCCCCCCCCCCCCACCTCTTTCTTTTTAGTAGGGCCCCCCCCTCTTTCCCATTTTTCCTTCTTCTTGTGTGT